>Ga0164290_1000137_pt1 | contig 272905 bp, 254 predicted proteins | sample Micstemetagenome_FD_108782 | JGI IMG/M metagenome (GOLD analysis project Ga0164290, IMG submission 108782) | Contaminated culture microbial community from soil near Moab, Utah, USA - Microcoleus steenstrupii SON62 (Illumina Assembly) | ecosystem: Environmental > Terrestrial > Soil > Soil crust... | reverse complement strand
TACTTTTGGAGGGCTTGGCTTAGTGCAGGCTCAAGACGACAAGCCGAAATGCCAAGTTTTCGGGCAGCGGTGACCCTTCAAGTTTAGCTCCCTAGTCACCTGTCCTATGCGGCACAAGCAACCCATGCCGAGTTGAGCAAAGAACCACTCGGGTTACACCCAAGTGGCACAAGCGCGCCCACATGCGACACTGCCTGAAGTCACCACAAGAACAACACCATGTCGCCCAATCACCTTTCCCCGCCCCCCTTGCGGATGTCATTCATCATCTGGAGCCTGGCAGCCGCGTTTTACCTGTTTGGTTTTTTCCAGCGCGTTACACCGGGCGTACTCACCGAAGAACTCAGCACCACGTTCGACCTCAGCCGCGCAGCGCTAGGCAACCTGTCTGCGTTTTACTTCTACTTTTACGCGGCCATGCAAATCCCAGTGGGCCTGTTGGTTGATCGAATTGGCCCAAGAAAAATTTTGACCGCTGGCTGTATGCTGGGCGGCATTGGCGCACTCATGTTCGGTTTCGCACCCACCCTGGGTTGGGCAGCCGTAGGGCGCGGCTTGGTGGGTGGTTCGGTTGCAGTGGCCTGGGTTTCCATGCTGATGTTGGTGGCCCAATGGTTTTCGCCGGCGCGTTTTGCCAGCATGTCCGGTGTCAGCCTGGCCGTGGGCACCATGGGCGCGGTACTGGCAGGTGTGCCCCTGCGTGCACTTTCCGATTTGTTCGGCTGGCGCATGGTCATGGGCGCCAGTGGAATTATTGCCATAGCACTGGGATTGCTCATCTGGATATATGTACGCGACATGCCCACACAACGCGGTTACAAAAACCACGTTGCCAAACGCCCCGCCCATGAAGTCACCTTGCCATTGCTTACCGCTTTGGGCCACACACTTCGCTTTCCTGCGGTGTGGTTGATTTTCTGGATTCCCAGTGGCGTGTGCGGTGCAATTCTTACGTTCACCGGCCTGTGGGGCGTGCCCTACCTCACCACCTGGCATGGGCTCAACGTTAAAGAGGCATCCCTGATCATCACTGGCATGCTGATCGCTTTTGCCGCCGGCAGCCTGTTTTTTGGTGCGCTTTCCGACAAACTGAAGCAGCGTAAACTGCCCTATTTTTTGGGTGCAATTTTCTCAATTAGCGGCTTTATTATTCTCGGCATTCAACCTGAACTTCCAATTGCGCTGGTGTCGGTTTTGTTGTGGGCCACGGCCTTTGGGGGTGGTTCCATGGTGCTGAGCTTCGGTTATGTGAAGGAGTCAGTGCCGCACCACTTGGGCGCAACCGCAGTGGGCATTGTGAACCTGGGTGTGATGGTCGGCCCGCTGGTGCAGCAACCGGTACTGGGTGCAATTCTTGATCACTATGCGGCCGCAGAAAACATCACCGGTGCCTATTCAAAAGCTGGCATGACAGTGTGCATGCTGGTGCTTGCCGTGTGGGTGGGCACATCGATTGTCAGTTTGATGCTCAGCCGCGAAACTCACGCCAAGCCAAGATTCGCTTAAGTTACGATTTAAAGGGTGGCCTCTGCCAGAGCAGCAGAGGCATTTTCAAAACACGTTCAGTGCAACGTTACCGGGTGTTGCATCCAGGGTTTGTAGCTTTCAATAAAAGCTTCGATGTCGTCGATATCGGGTTCTTGGGCGGCAAGGTATTTCACCTCTTCGCGGAATTTTTCAGCCGCATCGCCCTGCAAAAACAGTTCGCGCTGATTGTTCTTGTCCACGATTTCAATGCCAAGGCTGGGTTGCCCCTCGCTCATGACCAAATCCACCACGCAGTAAAAGGGGCTATCAATCATCATTAACATCGCAAACCTCCAAATAATACTTTCAGGTTGAATATGGTGATCTATCTAGCAATTTCAAGGCCACGCCTTGGGCGTCTAACCCCTTACGCAACATCCTCCACAAGTGTTATATCGGCAAACCAATCAATCCATTGAGGCTCTTTTAATAACTGTAACACCTGTTCCGGGTGGCTTTGGCTTTCCAGTTCCATTAACAATACATTGGGTTGATTCAATCTTAAGGTACGAGCTAGGTGGGTTGTCAGCACCAGTTTGGAGGAACAACACAAGCAACCGGGGCTAAGCCGAAGCACATGAATGCCGCGCGCTTTGCGCTCGGTGTCCAGACGGAACAAGTCCGCTTGAGCCTCCACCGAGGCATAGGAGAAAATTTCGGTACTGGCCATCAAAGTAATTTTGCCAACACCAGTCTGCTCAGAAAGCAGTACTTCGATTCGCTGGGCTCGCGCTTCCGGGTTGCGGCCAGGCACCAGAAAAAGCCGCGTTTTCATTTGCGCCAGAAGGCTGGCGTGAACAGCACCAGAATGGTGAACATTTCCAGGCGGCCGAGCAACATGGCAAATGAACAAAGCCAGGTTTGAAAGTCGCCCAAGGCACCGTAATGGTCTACTGGACCAAACTCACCCAAAGCAGGGCCCAGATTATTGATCATTGAAATTCCTGTGGTCAATGCAGAAATTGGATCAAGCCCTGTAAATATCAACAACATGGTGATGGTGATCACGCTCATGCCATACATCAGCATGAAAGCCAGCACACCAAAAATAACTTGCGGGCTCACTGCTGAACCGCGAATACGTACCGGGTTGATTGCGCGCGGATGGAGAATTCGGGACAACTCGCCAATGGCGTGCTTGAACAAAATAACGGCACGCAACATTTTGATGCCACCACCTGTCGAGCCTGCTGCGGTTGCAAACATGCTTAGAAAAATCATGAGCAAAGGTGCAAACAGGGGCCACTGGCTGTAATCGGTGTTGGCATAACCTGTGGTGGTAGCCACCGACACGGTGTTGAAAAGCGCATACCTGAACGCCTCGCTGAACGTGGTGTATTCCTGATGCGCCAGCAAATACACGGTGATCAATGACACCGCACCAAACATCAACATGAAAAACCATTTGGCTTCGGGGCAATTTGCATAGGGGCGAAATGATTTGCCGCGCCACGCCAAAAAGTGAATCGAGAAATTCACTGCTGCGATCATCATGAACACCACCGCAACCATTTCAATGGCTGCTGAGTCGAAGTAAGCGTAGCTTGCATCATGCGACGAAAAACCTGACAGCGACACGGTGGTGCCAGTGTGTAAAAACGCATCCAGCCAGGTCATGCCCGCCAGTTTGTAACTGATTGCGCAAGCCACTGATAGCATCAAGTACACCATGTACAGCGACTTGGCTGTTTCCGTGATTCGGGGGGTCAATTTGCTGTCTTTCATGGGCCCCGGGGTCTCGGCCTTGAACACCTGAGAACCACCCACACCCAGCAAAGGCAAAATGGCCACCGCCAAAACCAGAATGCCCATGCCGCCCATCCATGACAACAAATGTCGCCAGATATTGATACTGGCAGGCATGTCGTCCAGGCCACTGAGCACCGTAGCGCCAGTGGTAGTCAGCGCAGACACCATTTCGAAATAGGCATCCGTGACACTGAGATCATCAAAAAACAGCACCATGGGAATGGTGGCAAAAGCAGGCAAGCCCGACCACACCGTAGACACCAACAGAAAACCATCGCGGGGTTGAAGTTCCCGGCGAAAGCGGCGGGTTAATACGTGTGCGGTGACACCAATGCCAAAGGTGACTAAAAAACCTGTGGCAAATGCATGCACCGTGGGTTCATCGGTTACAAATGCGTAAGTCAGCGGCACCAAGAACGCCACCGAGAACAAGGCCACGGCAAAGCCCAATACACCCAGCACTGGAAAAAGCGAATTCCTCATGCTGCACGCACCACTTTAAATAAACCCCACACCGACCTGGAACAGTTTTTCCACCTGCGGCACCAGTTTGCGGTTTTCTACAAAAGTAATGATGTGGTCTTCGGCCTCAATCACCGTATCGTGGTGTGCCATGATCACTTTGTCACCACGCACAATTGCGCCAATCACGGCACCCTTGGGCATGTCGATTTTTTCAATGGCACGGCCCACCACTTTCGACGATTTCGAATCGCCGTGCGCAATGGTTTCAATTGCTTCCGCCACACCGCGACGCAAGCGGTGAACGGCCACCACATCACCCCGGCGGATGTGCTTGAGCAATTCACTGAGTGTGGCATTCGAAGGCGCCAGTGCAATATCGATTTGCCCGCCTTGCACCAGTTCGGCGTATACCTTGCGCTGAATCAGGGCGATTACCCTGCGTGCGCCCATGCGCTTGGCCAAAAGCGACGACATGATGTTGTTTTCATCATCATTGGTCAGTGCAATGAACGTGTCCACGTCTTGCACATTTTCTTCGGCCAGCAAGTCTTCATCGGTTGCGTCGCCGTACAACACCAGGGTGCGTGAACCCAGCTGATTCGCCAGGTCTTCACAACGCTTGCGGTCGGCGTCAATCACCTTCACCTGGTAGTTTTCTTCAAGGCTTCGGGCCAGGCGCAAACCAATGTTACCGCCACCGGCAATCATCACCTTGGTGACCGGTTTGGACATCCGCCGCAATTCAGACATTACCGTGCGCACATGTTCTGTGGCTGAGAGGCAAAACACCTCATCGCCGGGTTGAATCATCGTGTAGCCTTCAACGGCCACAGGCTGGTTTTCGCGAAACAGGGCCACGATGCGAACATCCACCTTGGGCAAGTGCTTGCGAATGTCTTCAATGGGGTGCGACACCAAAGGCCCGCCAGCGTAAGCGCGAACAGACACCAGCGTCACCTTGCCATCGGCAAAATCAAGTACCTGCAAAGCGTCGGGAAATTCGATCAGGCGCTCAATGTGATTGGTCACGCTTTGCTCCGGGCAAATCACGTGGTCCACATTAAAGCCCTCGTCACCATGCAAATGGGCTTGCTCCATCATTTCAGGCGAGCGCACACGGGCAATTCGGCGGGGCACATTGAACATCAGTGCAGCCATGCGGCAGGCGACCAAATTGGTTTCATCGCTGCGGGTTACCGCCACCAGCATGTCGGCATCCTCGGCGCCTGCCTGTTTCAGCACGCGCGGCAAAGCGCCGTTGCCAGCAATGGTACGCAAATCGTAGCGGTCTTGAAGATCGGCGAGTACCCTGGGGTCCGGATCGATCAGGGTGATGTCGTTGTGTTCGGACACCAGGCTTTCAGCGAGGCTGGCCCCCACACGCCCGGCGCCGACGATGATAATTTTCATGCGATATTTTTGCGCGCGGTGCGGCCTACTTCTACGCCCAGCTGCTTGAGTTTGCGATACAAGTGCGTGCGCTCAATGCCGGTGCGCTCGGCCAGACGCGTCATGCTGCCATTTTCCAGGCGCAGGTGGTATTCAAAATAAATACGTTCAAATGAATCACGGGCATCGCGCAGTTGGGCATCCAGGTCGAGTGTCGACAACTCGGCCAGGGCTTGGCCCAAGGGGCTTGAGTCGGGCGCTGTGGCCACACCACCACTTGCAGAAACAGATGCGCCACTGGCCTGGTTGGAAGTGCCACCCATGCCGTTGGACTTTGGCTGGGACTGCATCAGCGCGCGAGCCGATTGCACCATTTTTCCGCGCGCCAAACCTTTCTCTACGGCACCCAGCAACTTCTGCAGGGAAATTGGTTTCTCCAGGAAATCAAGCGCACCAATGCGCGTGGCTTCAACAGCGGTGTCGATTGTAGCGTGGCCACTCATCATGATCACTGGCATGGTCAGCAGTCCTTTCACTGACCATTCTTTCAGCAAAGTAACACCGTCCGTGTCGGGCATCCAGATGTCGAGCAACACCAGATCGGGCTGCTCTTGGTCACGAAGTGCGCGTGCCTGACCTGCATTTTCAGCAAGCAGCACAGCATGCCCTTCGTCGCCGAGAATCTCGGACAAAAGTTCTCGAATTCCAATTTCGTCATCTACAACGAGAATGGTCGCCATGGTGAGAGAGTTCCTTCTTTATGCGGCCTGACTATGTTCGGCATTGTTCAAGGTGTTTTGTAACACGGGGAAAGTTAACTCCACCGCCGCACCAACCACCCGCCCTTGTGCATCTACCCTGTTTCTAATGGCTATTCGCGCCTTGTGTTCATCTGCAATTTTTCTAACGATTGCCAAACCCAAACCGGTGCCCTTGGTTTTCGTGGTGATGTAAGGCTCGAAAGCTTTTGCCAGCAAGTCGGGATTGAACCCCGGCCCGTTGTCAGCCACCACCAGCTTCACGCCCACCAACTGTTCCTGTTCACCTTCCGGTGCTTTCAAACCTTCGGTTCGCACTTCCACTTTGGGTTGATCGCAATCGACACATGCGTCTAGTGCATTTTGCAACAAATTATGAATCACTTGGCGCAACTGCGACGAATCTCCGGCCACCAGCGGTAATTTTTCAGTCAATTTTGGAATGAAGCGGGTTTCCGCCTGTTCTTCAATGCCCACATGCACATCGTACAGTGCCAGCACATCGACCACCAAGTCATTCAAATCCAGCGGCTTCAAATCAGCCGGCGGCAGTCGCGCATAGTCGCGGAAATCGTTGACCAAACGTTTCAGTGATTCCACCTGGTTCACGATGGTGCGGGTGGCACGCTGCAAAATTCCGGATTCCGGTTCTTGCAGTTTGTCAGCCAACTTCATTTGCAAACGCTCGGCAGAAAGCTGAATCGGGGTCAGCGGATTCTTAATTTCGTGAGCCAGGCGACGCGCTACCTCACCCCAGGCTGCCGTGCGTTGTGCAGAAATCAATGCGGTAATGTCGTCACACACCAGCACGTAACCGGCCTTTTCACCGGGCAAGCGCGAGCCACGCACCAGAATGGATTTCGAACTTTGCGAATCAAACGCACGGGGAATTTCCAGCTGTTTTTGCCAAATGCCGCTTTCTTCACCTTCATTGCCCTGGTTGTCGGCCACGCTGGCACGCACTGCCATGGCAAATCCTTCCAGGCCGGGCATGTCGTCCAGTGGATGGCCCTGGTTCTCGGCCAGTGAACGATCAAAAATTCGCAGTGCACCGTCGTTGTACATTTTCAGGCGCAGTTTGTGATCGAGCACCAGCACACCAGCGGACAAACTGGTCAGCAAACTTTGCAGGAAATCATTGTTGGCAGCGAGCTGGTTTTGATTGGCCTGCAAGCGGCGTTGCGCTTCCGACAACTGTCGGGTCATGGTGTTGAATGAATCAACCAACTCCCGCAATTCATCGTCGGCATTCACGGGCTGCATGGTTTTGAAGTTCCCACTGGCCAGTGCCTTGGTGCCCTCGGCCAGCCACAACAAAGGTGACGACAAACGGGACGACAACCAAAATGCTGCGGCCACCGACACAAAAACGGTCAGCAGCAGGGCCAGTGTCAAAGTGATACCGTAAATTTTTCGCAAACCCGAACGCGACAACTGCAGTTCCTGATAATCGCGGTACACGCTTTGCACCGCATTGGCCCGCTGCGAAAGTGTTGTGGGCACGGGGTGCATAATTTGTACATAGCGCTGACCCAAATCAAAACTGGTCAAAGGCGGGGCAATGGGCACCACCACACGCATGTACAGCCGGCCATCGGGGTCATCAGGGTCGGGTTCGATTTGCTGAAAAGGCCTGGTCATTAACGCCTGGCGCAACATCACCTGCGTGGGCAAGCTGGGCAAGAGGCTGTCTAGCTGCCCACCAGAGCTTCCCAGAATCTGTCCGGTTTCTGTCAGCAAAGTGAGTTCTTGTACATTGGCCGCATCGCGAAGCCGAGGCAGTTCCAGCAATTGCTCGCTGGGTGTCGCACGTGAAAGCTCGATGGAAATGGACTGTCCTTTCAAAGCCAGTTCATTGATCAAACTGTCCAGCGCAGTCTGGCCCAAATTCAAGCCCGATTCCAGCGCACCATCTACACGCACGTCAAACCAGCTGTCGATACTTTTTGCGAGAAATTGCACCGACACCAGGTACAACACAAAACCAGGGATCAGCCCCATCAGCGCAAATGACAAGGACATGCGCAACATGAGCCGAGAGCCAAAAACACCCGCACGGTACCGGCGCACCATGCGCACAATCAGCAAAGCCAGAATGCTGAACAAGCCGGCAGCAATAATGCCGTTCAGCGTGATCAGCAAGGGGTAATTGCTTTCAAAAAAATCAGTGTTCGAGGAAGCCGAAGCCAAAAGAAACAGCAACACCCCGCCCAAGCTGCCCAGAATCAGCAGCGTGTAACGCAGCCACCGGGTGTTTTCCAGCCAGGGATTCATTTCCAGGCCTCGCGTTTGGGCGTGAACTCAAAAGTGAGCCATTCCGAGGACAAATCCCATTCACTGTTCACCAGTGCACTGATTTGAAATGGCTTCGGTAGTTCGGTGAGCAGCAATCGAAAACGCACTTGCGCAGTGTAAGGCTGTCCAATCTCAATTCGATCACGAGGAATGACCGCCCAGTCGCGCACCTTGGTCATGTGCTGCATGGCGTCTTCAAGCGTGGGGGTATTGTAAGTGTTGTTGGGGGTTACTACGCGGTAAGTACGGGTCAGGGCGTTGTACGACAAATTCAGTGGATAAGTGGTGCTGACCACTTCTTCGTCCACCCAGTACCAACGGGAACGCATCAACTGAAAGTCAACCGTGAACTGCAAAGGCAGGCCGCGATCAACGGCCTCACGCAACTTGTAGCCCAACTCAATTTCGAATTCTGCGGCCAGGTTCCATGCCGCAGAGGCGGGAGCCTTACTGGGCTCAAGTTTAACCGCGGTGACCCGTGTTGAAGAATCAAGCTGGGCCAGCCCCACAGTCAGCACGCACATCAGCAAAAGGCCCAGCAGGCCATGCAAAGCGCGTGTCCATGACGAGGAGTGGGCCTGGCTAAATTTCAAGGCACTTCCTCAAGAGGTTAGGGATTTTTCAAACTTGGCGTAAAAGAACCCGTCGGGAGATGCATCAAAGCCTTGGTCAGGGTTGGCCGCTGCAACTGGCAACACCCAGCCGGGCGCAGTTTGCGCCAGGGCATCGGAATGATTGTCGAGAAATGCGTTTGCCAACAGGGGCCCCTCTTCAGGAAAGATGGAACAGGTCACCAGCAAAAGTGTACCGCCCGGCTTTAGGGTAGACCACAAGGCATTCAGTATTTTGTGTTGAATCTGCGACAACTTGGCAATATCGTCCGGTCTGCGCAACCACGGAATATCGGGATGGCGGCGAACCACGCCAGAACCCGTGCAAGGCACATCGGCCAAAATACCGTCAAAAGGCACGCCGTCCCACCAGGTGTCGAGCAATTCAGCCTGCGCCACCTTCAAACGCAAATCCCATTGACCATTCAGGGTGGGGGCAATGCGGCGAATGTTGTCTTCGACGCGGCCCAGGCGCTGCGGGCTGGAATCAAGGGCAACCAGTTCAATATCGGCCAACTCAAGCAAGTGCCCGGTTTTTCCGCCCGGTGCAGCACAGGCATCCAGAATGCGTTGTCCATTCTGCGGGTTCAGCAACTGGGAAGCCAATTGCGCAGCACTGTCTTGTACCGACACCTGGCCCAAATCAAAGCCGGGCAGGGCAGATACAGGCACAGGCTTGGCCAGCAACACGGCCTGCTGACCAATCACACGGGCTTCCATGCCTGCGGCATTTAACTGCTCGGCATAGGCGGGCGCTGAAATACTGCGGGTGTTTACACGGACCACCAAAGGCGGGTGGCTTTGCGCCTGTGCCACCATCGTTTCCCAGTGTTGCGGGTGGCTGGCTTTCAGTTTTTCAATCCACCAAACTGGCAAGTTGTGCTGCGCCAGCGGGTCTTCAAAAGCCTTGGTTCGCCAGGTGTTCGAGTCGCGCAAAAAATTGCGCAAACAGGCATTGGCCAGGCCCTTGGCGCGTGCAAACTGCTCGCTGCCCGTGCAGGCATACACCATTTGGTCCACCACAGTGTGCGCCGGGTACTTCGGGTTTTTGTCATCCCAAAGCAAACCAAAACCCAAGGCCATCAATTCATTCAAGGGCTCGGGGTTTAGCAGCGCTTTGCCGCTGATCAAGCGGGTTAATACTTGCCCACGGCCCAGGTTGCGCATGCCGAAGTAAGCCAGGTCTTGAATGGCACCCAAAGCCTGCGGGGTTTTCACACCCTTGATTTCAGCGGCCAAGGCTTGGTCAAGCGAGCGACCTTCCCGCAGAACCCGGGTCATGGCTGCCGCGGCCTTGAGCAGGGCAAACGCCAAACTGGCTTCTGTCAGTTTGGGTGGCGTACTGTGAACCGGCTTCAACGCGGACCGCCAGTGCGGGCCATTTCCATCAAGCGGGCGATTCGTTCTTCAGTGGGTGGGTGGGTCGAAAAAAGGCCAGCTATGCCTTGCCCTGACAGTGGATTCATGATCATCATTTGAGCGGTTTCCGGGTGCGCTTCAGTGGTACGGAACGGAATGCCCTTGGCATACCGTTGAATTTTGTCCAGTGCGCTGGCCAAAGCTGCCGGGTCGCCGCAAATTTCTGCGCCTCCACGGTCTGCCTCAAACTCGCGAGCGCGGGAAATTGACATTTGGATGAGTGATGCCGCCAAGGGGGCCAGGATGGCCAAGGCAATGCTGGCAATCGGGTTCATCGGCTGGCCGTTCTCATCTCGTCCACCAAAAAACAGGGCAAAGTTGGCCAAGGCGGAGATGGCACCCGCCATGGTGGCCGAGATGGTGGAAATCAGAATGTCGCGGTGCTTGACATGGGCCAGCTCATGGGCCATCACGCCACGCAATTCACGCGCGGACAGTACCTGCAGAATACCTGTGGTGGCGGCCACCGCCGCATTTTCCGGGTTACGCCCTGTTGCAAATGCATTCGGGGCGCTGTCGTTGATCAGGTAAACACGTGGCATGGGCATGTCCGCGCGCCGGGCAAGTTGAGCCACCATGTTGTAAAACTCGGGGGCGTTGCTGGCGTCCACTTCTTTGGCTTTGTACATGCGCAAAACCATTTTGTCGGAAAACCAGTAGGCACCAAAGTTCATCACCAATGCAAAGCCCAAAGCTAGCAGCATGCCGCCACGGCCACCCATCATGCCACCCAGCACCACGAAAAGGGCGGTGATGGCCGCCATCAACATGAAGGTTTTCATCCAGTTAAACATGATCTTATTTATCCTGGCCAATCAGCGGCCTGTTGATTCGACAACTTGAAAATAAGGCTTTTTCGCGCAATTTCAAGTTTTGCGCGTGCCACCTTTGCCTAGTTGGAGGCAGATTCGCTCAATTGGTTTCCGGCCTGCAAACCCAAAGCCTGTGCCACCTGCTGCGCAGGTTGGCGTTTGCTGCCGGCCTTCTGAAGGGTTCGAATACGCAACACACCCTGCCCACATTGCACCTCTATGCCTGCGGAATCAACGGACAACACCTCGCCCGGTTTACCCATCAGGCCAGCCAATGCGACAGTTTCAGGATCAAAACACTTCAAAGGTTCACCACCCCACGTTGTGTTTGCACCTGGAAAAGGGTCGAAGGCACGCAGTGTACGCTGAAGTTCAACTGCACTGCGATGCCAGTTGATCACGCCCTCCGCTTTTGTGATTTTCTCTGCGTAGGTCACTCCCACTTCAGGTTGTGGAACCAGGGGCAGTGTTGCCGCCTGAAGGGAGTCCAGCGCCTCTACCAACAAATCACCGCCCAGCTCGGCCAATTTGTCGTGCAGGGTGGTGGTGGTGTCGGTGTGTTCAATCGGCAAGGCCCGCCACAGGCGAACGGGGCCGGTATCCAGCCCGGCTTCCATTTGCATGATGCACACGCCGGTTTCAGCATCGCCCGCCTCAATACACCGCTGAATGGGGGCAGCGCCACGCCAGCGCGGCAGCAAGCTGCCATGAATGTTCAAGCAACCCAAGCGCGGAGCATCCAAAACAGTTTGCGGCAAAATAAGCCCGTAAGCCGCCACAATCAACACATCCAGGGCTTGACCATGTACGGCGGTTTTCAAGGCGTGCAAGGCGTGTTCGGCTTCCTCGCCTTTTTTCAGACTGACCGGTTGCAGCACGGGGATGCCATGTTGCTGTGCCAGCTGTTTAACAGGGGAAGCCTGTAACTTCATGCCCCTGCCAGCGGGGCGGTCGGGTTGGGTCAGTACCAGGTGCACAGGGTAACCGGCAGCAATAAGCCTCGCCAGCGCAACCCGAGCAAACTCGGGTGTGCCAGCGAAACCCACATTCAGGGTTCGATTCATGGGGGGTTGGGCGATCAAGCGGTTTGAAGCTTTTCTTGCTTCTTCATCTTGGTTTTGATGCGGGTTTGCTTCAACTGCGAAAGGTATTCAACAAACACCTTGCCATTGAGGTGGTCAATTTCATGCTGAATACACACGGCAAGCAGCTCGTCGCAATCAATTTCAAACCACTCACCCTTCACATTCTGTGCGCGTACCTTCACCGTGTCGGGGCGTTCAACCTTCTCGTAAATGCCGGGCACGGACAAACAACCCTCTTCGTACACCTTGCATTCTTTGCTGGCGTCGATGATCTCGGGGTTGATGAATACGGTCAGGCCCGATTTGTCATCGGTGACATCAATCACGATGATTCGTTTGTGCACATTCACCTGCGTAGCGGCCAGGCCAACGCCAGGCGCATCGTACATGGTTTCTGCCATGTCTTGAGTCAGCTTGACAAGCGCGTCATCAAACTGGGTGACAGGGGTGGCAACCGTTTTCAAGCGCGGATCCGGATAACGCAAAATTGGGAGTAAAGCCATGCTTTCAAAAAACCTTCACAGTCAACACCAAAAGGATATACCTTCTGTGGCAAAAATAGTTCGCAAATTCCATCACTTGTTGCTCGGCGCTTTGCATGGGTGAGCTACTCGACGCCATGAACCTGGCTTACAACACAACCATCAAAGCGCGTGCACGCTACGAGCTGGCCCAACAAGGCCCAGGTTGCAGTTTACCCGCCCCATGCGAAGCAGTCCGGCTTTGGCATGCACTGGCCAGCACTTGGTTGTTGCAAAGCAACAAAAGATTCTGGGTGGGCATTCACAGCCCGGCTTACCCGCAAAGCCTGCTTGCACTGAAAGACCCGCCGCTGATTCTGTTCGGTGAAGGCCGCCTGGATTTGTTGAAAACCCGGGGCATCGCGATTGTAGGCAGCAGAAATGCCACACGCACCGGCTTGAGCAACGCGCAGGGTTTTGGCAAGGCTTTTGCGCAAGCCCAATGGGTAGTTGTCAGCGGCTTGGCCGAAGGCATTGACGGTGCAGCACACGCGGGTGCACTTCAGGCCCTGGGTGCCACCATTGCCGTGCTGGGTTGTGGGCCTGACGAGGTTTACCCCCCGCACCACGCCGGTCTTAAAAAGCAGATTGTCGAACAAGGTGGTTTGGTGTTGTCCGAATACCCACCCGGTACCGCGCCACAAGCTGGCTTTTTCCCCCGTCGAAACCGCATTATTGCTGGCCTGGCCGATGCACTGCTGGTCGTCGAGGCAGCCATGCGTTCAGGTTCCTTGATTACAGCCCGGGTTGCCAGTGAACTGGGGCGCCCGGTAGGGGCCATTCCTGGTTCCATTCACAGCAGCCAAAGCAAAGGCTGCCACGACATGATCAAAAAAGGCGCCTTGCTGGTAGAAACAGCACTGGAGTTGATGGAAGAAGCCAAGGCCAGCCTGCCACAGTACAAGTTGCTCAGCGTGTTGCAAGAAGATGACAGCGATTGCCACACCGAAATGACCTGCACCGTGGACACTGATGCTGAACCCGATGAAGAACTGGGCCGGGTATTGCAACACCTGGGGCACGACCCGGTCCACACGGACACATTGGCCCGGCAATTGGGTTTGGACACTGAAGACACCCTGGCTGCACTGACCGAACTGGAGCTGCTGGGGCTGGTGCTGGGTGAAAGCGGTAACCGCTGGGTGCGTTCAAATGGTGTATTTTAAAAAAAGGCCGTTGCAACAACAGAATTGAAGATTCTAGAGAAAGCCTTGATTTGTTGAAGGACTGACACTTACACTTCGGCGCACAAGGCCTTGAAATTACACACACCGACGAGTTGGACTAATTGAGTAGCGAAAACCCCAAAAAACTGATCATCGCGGAAAAACCCTCCGTGGCCGCTGACATTGCGCGCTCCCTCGGTGGTTTCACCAAACACGACGATTACTTTGAAAGTGACGAGTACGTGCTGTCATCGGCCGTGGGCCATTTGGTGGAAATCAAGGCGCCCGACGAATTTGAGGTGAAGCGGGGCAAGTGGAGTTTTGCCAACCTGCCCGTGTTGCCAACACACTTTGACCTGAACCCGATTGCGAAAACAGAATCGCGCCTGAAGGTGCTGAACAAACTGATTAAACGCAAAGACGTGGTCGGCCTGATTAACGCCTGTGACGCGGGCCGGGAAGGTGAGCTGATTTTCCGCCTGATCGCGCAATACGCGAAAAGCAGCAAGCCGGTTGAACGCCTGTGGTTGCAATCGATGACACCCGCAGCCATTCGTCAGGCCTTCTCGAGCCTGCGCAGCGATGCCGAGATGATGCCACTGGCCGATGCTGCGCGCTGCCGCTCGGAAGCAGACTGGCTGGTGGGTATCAATGGCACACGTGCCATGACTGCATTCAACAGCAAGGAAGGCGGGTTTTACCTGACCACGGTGGGCAGGGTACAAACCCCCACACTGGCCATTGTTGTGGAACGCGAAGAGAAAATCCGCAAGTTTGTGCCGCGCACTTATTTCGAGATTCGCGCCAGTTTTGGCGCGCAGGCTGGTGCCTACGAAGGCAAATGGTTTGACCGCGACTTTAAAAAAGCAGAAGACCCTGAGCAACGTGCAGACCGGCTGTGGGACGAAGCCAAAGCCAAAGCCATTGTGGCTGCCTGTGACGGCAAGCCCGGCACAGTAGAAGAAGAAAGCAAACCCACCACGCAAATTGCGCCTCAGTTGTTCGATTTGACCAGCTTGCAACGCGAGGCCAACAGTCGCTTTGGTTTTTCAGCAAAGAACACCTTGGGCCTGGCCCAGGCGCTGTATGAAAAACACAAAGTGTTGACCTACCCGCGTACTGATTCAAAAGCCTTGCCTGAAGATTATATGGGCACCGTGAACCAAACCCTGAAAAGCTTTGTGGGATTGGATTCAGGCCACATTGCCGGTGCGTATGGGCAGTTTTGTGAACAAATCCTGAAAAACAACTGGGTAAAGCCCAACAAACGGGTGTTCGACAACAGCAAGATTTCTGACCACTTTGCGATTATTCCAACCCTGCAAGTACCAAAAAACCTGAGCGAACCCGAAGCCAAGCTATACGACATGGTGGTGAAACGTTTCCTGGCAGTGTTTTTCCCACCAGCGGAATTCAACGTCACCACACGCATTACCACGGTCGAAGGCCACCCCTTCAAAACCGAAGGCAAGGTGCTGGTGAAGCCGGGCTGGCTGGCCATTTACGGCCGCGCAGCCGCAGCTGCGGGCGATGACAGCCTGGTGGCTGTGGATGCCGGTGAAAAAGTAAGTACCGACGAAATTGATGTACACACCCTGAGCACCAAGCCACCTGCACGCTACAGCGAAGCCACTTTACTTTCCGCCATGGAAGGTGCAGGCAAACTGGTGGAAGAAGAAGAACTGCGCGATGCCATGGGCACCAAAGGCTTGGGCACGCCAGCCACGCGCGCTGCCACCATTGAGGGTTTGATTAACGAAAAGTACCTGGTGCGTGAAGAACGCGCTTTGGTACCCACAGCCAAGGCGTTCCAGCTGCTGACCCTGCTGCGTGGCCTGGACGTTGAAGAACTGACCATGCCTGAGTTGACTGGCGAGTGGGAGTACAAACTTTCCCTGATGGAAAAGGGCGAGCTCTCGCGCGAACAGTTCATGCAGGAAATTGCCAAGATTACGCAGAACATTGTTGACCGTGCGAAAAACTACACAGAGGAAACCATTCCTGGCGACTACGCCACACTGGTGACACCTTGCCCGAACTGCGGCAGCGTGGTGAAGGAAAACTACCGCCGCTTTGCCTGCACAAAATGCGAATTCTCGATCTCGAAAGTGCCAGGCGGTCGTCAGTTTGAAGTGGCTGAAGTTGAAAAGCTGTTGCAAGACCGCGAGTTGCCAATGCTCGACGGTTTCCGCAGCAAAATGGGCCGCCCGTTTGCCGCTGTGCTGAAGCTGACTGATGAACACAAGCTGGAGTTTGACTTTGGCCAGGCCAAAGACGATGACAATGGCGAACCCGTCGACTTCTCTGGTGAAACCCGACTTGGGCCATGTCCCAAGTGCGCATCCAATGTGTATGAACAGGCAACCAGTTATGTGTGCGAAAAATCGGTAGGACCAAGCAAAAGCTGTGACTTCCGTTCAGGCAAGGTGATTTTGCAACAACCCATTGACCGCGAACAAATGGAAAAACTGTTGCTCGACGGTAAAACTGATTTGCTGACACGGTTTGTTTCATCGAAAACCCGCCGTGCGTTCAAAGCGTTTTTGGTCAAGAAACCCGACGGTGCAATTGGTTTTGAGTTCGAGGCAAAAGCCGAGAAGAAGCCTGGTGCAGCCAAAGGCAAAACTGCGGCCAAACCAGCGACAAAAACCGCAGCCAAAGCCAAGGCTGCCAAAGAAGCGTCATGAATTTTGCGTTTTGAACGCTTTTTAAAACTTACGCCTTCGCCGCGCGGGGCGTAATTTTTCCCAACAGTTTCGACTCGATTGGCTTGCCCGTGAAGTGGTCAGCCACCACACGCCCACCCAAAGCTGCCCATAGCAACCCACGGGATCCAAAGCCGGTGCTCATGTACACCCCCGGCATATTCGGCACGGGGCCGATGGCGGGCAGGCGATCATGCCAAACCGATCGCACTGCGCAGCGGTGATCAAGCAACTCTCCAAGTGGTAACTCAGGAAATGCCGCCTTGAACCGGGCGATGTTCAACTCATCGGCCTCGGCGGTGGGGTTCAAATGCAGCACAGGCCGCTCGTATGTGGCACCCAAAACCAACCAGTCTTCAGCTGCTGGAGCAATCGCATAACTTTCACCAGACAACACGACACCGGGTTTTACATCACACCTCAATTTGCTGATTTGGCCTTTGACAGCATTTGCGCGAGCACCGGGGATCGGTGCCAATTCAAGTGCATTTTCAGCCACACACACCACCACCGCCGAGTGTTGTTCCCGCAAGGGGCTTATATCGGCAATGGTGCTGTTGTAATGGGTGTGAAGCAATTCACCACAGGCCTGTAGATTGGCCGCTACCCAACGGGCTGGTTTCACCCAACCACCTTGCGGGAAAAACAGACCACTCAAGGGTGTGGGCAACAGGGCATTGGGCTGCGCCCAGCGCACCAGTGTTTGCGGAAAATTCAACAACTCCAGTGTTTCACGCGCGCGGTCGGCCTCTTCAGGTGGCACGGTTTGCAAGTGCCCTGGGGTGTCCCAATCGACGCCTTTTTTCAGCAAACCTTGTGCGGTCAAATCCTCAAGCGCCAGCAAGGTGTGTTCAAACCCCAAACGTGTCAATTGCGACAAAGGCGAATCGCCACGGGTAATGTGGGGGTGAAAAGCGCCCACCCAGTTACCGGAAGCACCCGCTGCGGGGCCGCTGGCTGAATCATGCAAGTGCACCTGCACACCCAGTTTGCAAAGCGCCAGCGCCACACTACTGCCCGCAATGCCAGCACCAATTACCGCGACCGAAGAAGGGGAATAAAGCACAGGGAACAGGGCTTGGGAAGGTGTTTCCGAAGAGGACATGGGGTTGTGTGGGCAACAAGACAGACGCCGCATTGTAACTCACACCCATTCTGGTGATTATTTTTTGCACATGATAATATGAGTGGGTAATCATATTTAATCGGAATCAGGATGTTCACTGTCAATTGGGAAGCTTTTACGCCCTACCCGGCTTTGTTCGGCGGGTTGTTGATCGGCTTGTCGGCCGTCATGCTGATTCTGTTGACTGGCCGCGTGGCCGGGATCAGCGGCATAGTAGGCGGTTTGCTCAAACCGCAACATGGAGAATTTCTGTGGCGACTTTCCTTTGTACTGGGCATGGCCGCAGCACCCTGGCTGTACCAAGCTGTGGTGGGAAGTTTTGAATTTGAAAGCCCACGCGGCACGGTTGCATTGGTTGTTGCTGGGCTGTTAGTGGGTTATGGCACACGGCTGGGGTCGGGCTGCACCAGTGGGCACGGCGTGTGCGGGCTTTCACGCCTGTCGCTGCGTTCGCTGATTGCCACGGGCGTTTTCATGGTCACCGGTTTCGTGGTGGCCTCAGTGCTTATGCATGTTATTTGAGGGAAGCCAAATTGTGAAAAACAACATGCGTTTTGCCGTGGCAAGCGGCCTGGCGGGCTTGGTTTTTGGTTGGGGCTTGATCATCTCGGGCATGGCCAACCCGGCCAAGGTGATAGGCTTTCTTGATCTTTCAATGCCCTGGGACCCTTCACTGATGTTTGTGATGGGCGGTGCAATTGCCCTTGGGTTGCCCGGGTTTTTGTTGGCCAAGCGCCTGAAAAACAGCCTCATGGGCTTGCCCATGAATTTGCCCACCAACACCCATGTCGACAAAAAACTTTTGCTGGGTGCGGCGTTATTTGGCGCGGGGTGGGGCATTGGCGGTTTTTGCCCTGGCCCTGCAGTAGTGGCGGCGGCCAGCCTGGCCACCGATGGCCTGATTTTTATCGCTGCCATGCTGGCAGGCATGTTCGTATTTTCAGTGCGTAACCGATAATTGTCGAGCCAACACCTGCCGCAGTTTGGGCACGTCCACTGGTTTGCTTAAAAACTCGTTCATGCCCGCATTCATGCAGGCCTGTTCATCTTCCTGAAGAGCACCCGCGGTCAACGCCACAATTGGCAACAGACTGGCTGGGCCGGGCAACTGGCGAATTGCAATGGCGGCGTCAATGCCGTTCATCACCGGCATGTGAATGTCCATCAGCACAAGGTCGATCGACGAATCTGCACGCACGGCGTCAACGGCCATTTGCCCGTTGTCGACCAACAATACATCAGCTTTCATTTTTGAGAGCAAGGCTTTGATCACATGCTGATTCAGCTTGTTGTCTTCAACCACCAGTATTTTTTTACCCTGAAGTGACACCGCCTCTGTGGGCAACAGGGCGGTTGAATCGCCCGTTTGTACAAACACGGTTTGAACCCGCAAGGTGAAACCAAATACGCTGCCAGCCTGCGGCACAGAGGCCACAAACAGTTCGCCACCCATTAACTCGGTCAATCGCTTGCAGATCGCCAAACCCAAACCACTACCGCCAAACCGGCGTGTGGCGGTGTTGTCCGCCTGCTCAAAAGGGCGGGTAAGGCGCTCGAATTCATTGACATCGAAGCCGATACCCTGATCGTGTACCTCGGTGCGAATTACTGCCTCATGCATGTCCAGCCTGTCGGCCTGCACTTTGACGCGCACCACGCCGCTGTCGGAAAACTTGATCGCATTGTTCAACAAGTTCGATAACACCTGCCCGTAACGCGCGGGGTCACCTTTCACCATCATTGGTGTCATTGCATCCATCTCAAGTTCAAGGCTCAAACCTTTGTGCTGTGCTTTTGCAGTAAACAGGCGCAAGGTTCTGCGCACCCTGTCATGCAAATCAAATTCTATATTCTCGATTCGTATTGAACCTGCCTCAATCTGCGAGAAACTCAGCACATCTTCAACCATGCCCAGCAATTGCTCTGAAGCCTCTTGAACCTGCTTCACATACCCTTTGGCCTGCGGGTCTGTCAGCTGTTCTCCCAACAAAGTATTGAAACCCAGAATGGCGTTGAGCGGGGTACGGATTTCGTGGCTCATATTGGCCAGAAACTGGCTTTTCGCATTGCTGGCGCTTTGTCGCCTGCGCTGTTGCACCAAAGAATAGATGGTGAGAAACAGCATCAAATCAATTGCACCGCCGGCGAGCAAAATCAGGTTGGGCAGGGAGTTGTGAACATCCCGGTCAAAATCGGGTGTACTTTCAAAACGCGCGGTCCATGTTCGCCCAGACAACTCAACGGGGACTGTCACTGCATGGGTGTGATCAAACAGTTGAAGTTGCTGTGGGGTGTCAACACCACTGGCGGAATCATAAATCAGCGATTCCGGTACCCTGCTTTCAGCGTCATACAACTGAAAGTGAAGGGGAATTTTTTCATTGCCCAACACATTCTGCATCAGGTCCGAGGCAACAAAAGGGCTATACACAAAGCCGCGAATAGCCTGCCTGCGAGAATCGACCGAACTTAAATCTACACCCTGGGTATACACAGGCAGATAAATCAGAAAGCCCGGGGCGGGGTTTCTCTCGTCGCCCTGCTTTAACTGAACCAAACCCGACACGGTGGGCTGACCCGTGTCCATGGCCCGGCGCATGGCCTCGCGGCGTACAGGCTCGGAAAACATGTCGTAACCAAAAGCACGCTGGTTGCGTTCATCAAACGGCTCGATCAGTGTGATGGGAAAGTAAACCTCGCGTTCACCAGGAGGGGTGACCGAATAATTTGGAAATCCCTCGGCACGTATGCGGTTTTCGTATTGTTCTAAAGTATCTGGTGACACACGTTCGGCGAACGCGAAACCTTGCACGCCTGGCAACTCGCGTTGCAAGTTGAGCGAGGCCACGTACACCTGCCAGTGTTCTCGATTCACGCTGGTGTGCGCATCAAAAAAAGCCACTCCACCGCGCAAAATTTGTTGGTACTGGTTGATCCGGCTCTGAATGCGCTCTTGGGCATCACGAACCTCAAATGAAAACCTGTCGTTGGCGCGTTTCTCGATGGCTTGGCTGGACAACACCCAGCCCAGCGCAGTGATGACAATGGAAAGCACCAACACCAACCACGCTGTGACCTCGTTGTGAAACAGATCCGCAAAGTTCTTTTTATTGGCGTCGGTGTGCAGACTGCTGGGGTTCGGCATAGTTACTTACATTTCAGCGAATCGCGCTGGTCACACATGCCACGCAGCATGCGGTTTTAGTATGCACTCAAACACCGGAAACTGTGGATCAAAAATGGACCATTTGCCATGCATCCAACACATGAAGAGTCACGCCATCGCGTTCTGAAAACATCTTTAACAATTCAAGGGATCTCGGGAAGTCATCCAGTAACTTGGGCATGGGTTTCAAGCCCACCAGCTGACCCTTTTTCATGAGAGGTTGAGTAAAGTCATCCCAGTGAATAAGGTACACATGCTTAGCCCCGGTACCGACCACCATTTCCCGCCAGTAATTCTCAATGTAGGCGTCGCTTAATTTACCCAAACCACCCATTCCCAAAAACACATGCTCCACCGCAATGTCTTTGTTTTGGCCTTCAACATAACCTGCGCTAGGCTGAATAAGCGCGAATGGCCCAGGCCCCAGGCCGGGGTGAGACACCACAAATGAAAAGCTGATTCCTTCTTTGAACTGCAAGGCATGGGCCGGAAGAAACACAGGTTTGGTGTTAAATCCACCCGTGAATCCGGTGGGCGCATGGGCAGATTGAATCAACTGAATATCAAACTCGCCGAACTTCACGCGGCCACTGCCCGTAAAAGCATCTATTTGTGTTGTCGGCACATCTTGCCCTTTGGCAATTTGCAAAGTCGATTCCGAACCCACGACCCGCGCGCCATATTGTTTCGCCAGAAAAGGAGCATCCAGGGAATGATCGTAATGCGAGTGCGCCACCACAATACCACTCAAGGCACTGGGCATATCCAGACGCTTGAACATTTCTGCGGCCACTGCGCCAACCTGGGTTTCATCAACCTTCAGTCGGGTAAAAGCAACTTCGGACAACGGTTGTCGCGAGAAAAAACCATCCACCAGCCATGTGCTCTGCCCATCGGTCCAGGCCATGGACGAGGTTCCCAAAAACAAGGTTCGCACACTGCCGGCAGGGCTTGGTTCCAACGATTCAGGCAACTGGACAGCGGGATACGACTTCAGCAGGAAAACCAGAGCGCCCAGCCCCAGTAAAACGATTGCAGACAATGCATACAAAGCGAAACGCAGAATGCGCATGGAACACCCCAACAAAAAAGCCACCCGGCCTTGGGTGGCTTTTATTGTACGGAAATAGCCAGTGGTTTACTTGGTAACCAAAGCAGCCAGGTGGGCTTCTTCAACAGACATGGCTACTTTGCCAGCATGACCGTCCAAAATCTGGGCGCTCTTGCGTGTGTCAAAGTATTTGTCGTAGTGAAAAATGTAGTCTTTGTCGGCCAATGGCAGGTGGCAACCACGGCAGGTGGCGTAATCCGCTTTGGCGGGCTGGCCATTGGGTTCAAATGCTGCATACACCCAGTCGCCTGTCTTCATGCCTTCTGGCGCAGTGCTGCCCCAGTTGTTGCCCTTGTACATGACGAACACTTTTTCAAGACCAGCCTTGGTCATTTTATCGCCGGTTTTGGTGGCCTTGTAAATTTCCATCACGCTCACAGTACCGTTGGCAAAGGCTTCGCCTTTTTTGGCGGCAGCGCCAGTGGGGTTGATGTAAATGTCACGAATGTGGCCAGTGGGCTTTTCGATTCCAGCCAGGAACACAGGCCAGGATTTATAATCGGTGGGCTGGGCCAATTCACCGTCTTTCGGGGCTGGGCCAAACATACCGCCAGCCGCACAACCTGCCAATACAACAGCTGCCGAGGCAGCAAGCATCAATTTTTTCATTTTTTCCCCTTTTTGTTTGCGCAACAGTTGTTACCCGCTCAAACATAGCGCCAACCCTTGTTCTGCGCAACTGTTACGTCAAGTCAAACTCAGATGCAAGGGTTTACCCTATACACCCCCCTCCATTTGAACCAACGAATTTTAGTAAGGCCTATTCCCGTTGCTTATCCATGAATTGCTTTCAGAATCAGATCCTTAATCTTGTTACATCCCCCTTGTGGCGGAAAAAATTTAACAATCTACCGATTGAGACCCACGCTCAATCCCATGGAGCACAGCACATGAACCGATTCCAGTCTTTTGCAAAGGCCAGCTTGGCCACTTTCATTCTGACAACAGGCGGCGCCGTTTTTGCAGGCACGGCCAACGACGTGCTGCCTGAAATCAAGGCGATTGCCGCAAAACCCGAAGTGATTGCCGCTGTCAAAGCCCAAAACGGAAAGGGACTGACACTGGACGCCATCAAGGCGATGGACAGCAAGTGGATTGCTGCATCGGGCGGTTTGCCAGAGGGAAAAGCCATGATGGAAAGCCCGGTGTCCAAAGCCCTGCTTGCGGCTGAAAAATCCAAACCTTATTTCACCGAAACCATTCTGACCGACAACCAGGGAGCGAACGTAGCCATCAGTTCCATGACTTCCGATTACTGGCAGGGCGATGAGCCCAAGTTTGTGAAAGCCTGGGCCGATGGCAAAGGCGATGACTACATTGCCCGTGCAAAAAAGGATGAAAGTTCCGGCGCGGTGGTTTCTCAGGTCTCCGTACCCGTGATGGAGGGTGGCAAAGCAATTGGCACTTTAACCATCGGCGTGAATGTTCAAGCCCTTCCATGAGCAAGTAAACATGTCTTCCTCCTTTATGAACAAGATCATCAATACCAGCCTGAATGTTCGGCTGGGTATTGTCATGGGCATACCTATTGCGGCCTTGCTCGCCTTGAGTGTGTTTGCTGTTTATCAAATTCATGCCCTAAACCAGTTCAACCAGGAAAACACCGAAAAGCAGGTTTCCCTGCTAACGCAGGTGTCCAACCTGGGCAGTAAATCAGCATTGTTGGCGCGCGAAGCCCGAAATGTGATTCTTGCTGATGAACAGGAGCGGTTTGATTTGGCCAAATCACGCATGCTTGCGCTGGATGCTGAAATTGATTTGCTGGGCCAAAGCATGCAGGCCAGCGCGCCTGCAGGCGAAACCCGCAAACTGATCGAAACCATCAACACCGACAACTCGGCCTTGCACTCCGTGTATCAAAAAGTGATTGAACAATCCGAATTGGGTGAAGTGCAGGCTGCAACCCTGATGCTGCTGGGAGAAGGTGATCCGCTGGAGCAGCAAATTGACAATGCCATGAATGCCTTGAACTCGAGCGTGAAAAGCACTATGGAGGCTGCAGTGGCCCAAGGCGATTCCGTGTTCGAGAATGCCCTGATCACCATCGGCATTGTGTGTGTCGCCATTGTGCTGTTGTGCGGTATCACGGTTGGCATGGTGGCTGCATCGCTTCGCAAGCAAATTGGTGGCGAACCTGCCAAGGCGCTGAATGTGGTGGTGACCATGGCGCAAGGCAATCTGACCCAATCTGTCCCGAAATGCGAGAGTGGCTCGCTGATGGACGGAATGCAGCAATTGCAGGTGCGTTTGCGGGAAATCATCAAGCAGGTGTCACAGGCCTGCGGCACTTTCAAAACCGCTTCAAGCGAACTGGTGAATGTGGCGTCGGGTTTGTCAGGTTCTGCTGAAAAACAGGCCGACAGTTCCAACGCCACTGCGGTCAGCGTGGAACAAATGAGCGCCAGCGCCAAGTCCATTTCAGATTACGCCCACAAAACCGAAGTGCAGGCCAAACTGTCGGCAGACACCGCCAAGAACGGCATGGCCTTGATGCAAACCCTGCAAGGCAAAATGAATGACATGGCGGGTCAAATGCAAACCACCACCCAGGAAATTGCGGGACTGGTGGAACGCTCTGACCGAATCAACGGTATCGTGTCCGTGATTCAGGGGATTGCCCAGCAAACCAACCTGCTGGCCTTGAATGCTGCCATTGAAGCCGCTCGCGCTGGCGAACAAGGGCGTGGCTTTGCAGTGGTGGCCGATGAAGTACGTACCCTGGCACAGAACACCGCCACGGCCACCGATGAAATTCGCACCTTGATCGGTGAAATTTGCACCTACTCAGAACGTTCCAACAAGTCGGTGGAACAAGTGGGCGAGCACATGAACGAAAACATGCAGTACGCTGACAAGCTTATGGGTGGTCTTCAGGAAATTGTTCAACACTTCGAGCAATCCGTTGAATATGCGCTGGCCGTGGCCAATTCCACCAAAGAGCAAGAAGCCGCCAGCATGGATATTTCCGAGCGGGTGAGTGATATTTCAGCCTTGTCGGAACAACTGAAAATGGCCAGTATGCAACTAGAGGGTCAATCCCGTCAGGTAGAAAGCATGTCGGAAGACTTGCAGCGCGCTGTGTCTTACTTCAAAACGTAAAGGACTGTACTTCCGTGTGACCCCACCATGTGACAAATCGGTGAATGGTCACACTGAAGACCGCCTCGGAAACCAAAATTCAGTATGCCGGGTATCACAGGTTGATGTTGTTCAATCTGGATGTTCGCCATGTCGTTTCCACCCGCTTTGCCCCCCAGCATTCGCCGACGCAATCTGCTCAAAACATTTTTGTATGGTGCCAGCGCCAGCGCGCTGCCGTGGATGGCTGGCTGCGGCAGTTCCGACAATCCCTCCGGTTCAAGCAGTGGCCGGCTTGGCGCATCAGAGACCAACCGGTTTGGCGGCACTGCGCTAAATAACAATCAGTTTCGGTTTCGAAACATCAGCCCACTGGGCGATCCTGATGCCAACGGCGTGCGCACTGCTGCCGGTTTTTCCACGCGGGTAGTGGCCATCAGCAACCTGCCGCCGGTTTCAGGCGCAACACCTTGGCATATTTTCAATGACGGTGGCGGTGTGGTGCCCCGAGAAGATGGTGGCTGGATTTATTGTTCAAACAGCGAGATTCCAGGCTTTGGTACCCTTGGTTTCACCGTGCCTGAACTGGCGCCCGTGGGAAATTTACTCGAAACATTCAGCCCCGGACTGGGCGGCGCAAGCGCCCTTGTGTTTGGCCCCGACGGCACGATTGAAGACAGCTATCGAATATTACAAAACACTACATTTAATTGTGCTGGCGTAATTACACCCTGGAAAACCTGGCTCAGCTGCGAAGAAATTCCGACCGGCTTGGTGTGGGAATGCGATCCGTTCGGTATTCAGGCCGCCCGCCCACTGCCAGCCCTGGGGCTGTTCAGCCACGAAGCAGTTGCTATCGACAGTGAGCGCCGCGTGTTCTACATGACGGAAGACATGCCCGACGGCCGCTTCTACCGCTGGGTACCCACCGCGGGTGACTGGCCGGCCGGTGCGCCACGCGCCAATATGAATCAGGGACTGCTACAGGTATTGAAAGTGGAAGGCGATGTGGCCAATGCATTGAATGGCCCGGTGCGCTACAGCTGGGTGAACGCAGCCAATCCCAATGCACCGCAAACCGAGAACCGCCTGCCCGACACTGCCGTGTTCGACGGTGGCGAAGGTGTCTGGTATCAGAATGACCGCGTGTTTTTTGCGACCAAAGGCGATGACCGCTTGTGGATGTTGAACACCACCGCACAAACCATTGAGGTGGTTTACGACATGGCCACCGCCACCGCCCCCAACAACATTCTTTCTGGCGTTGACAACATCACCATGACGCCATTTGGCGAAGTGTTGGTAGCCGAAGATGGTGGCAGCATGCAAGTGGTGGTTGTATATCCCGACGGCAAGCTGGTACCGCTGCTGCAAATTGTTGGGCAAGACCAGTCTGAAATCGCCGGAATTGCCTTCAGCCCGGACGGCAAACGCATGTACTTTACCAGTGACCGCGGAGGCCCCAACGGGCAAGGCGGCTATGGGCTTGGGCTGGGCATGCTCTATGAACTGATGATCCCCGACACACTACCCAACGCATAACAAACAGCTTCAAACTACCAAGGAATACACGCCATGTCAGGTCCACGCCGCAAACGCAGTCGAATTCAAAAACGCCCGGGCATAACACGCCGCTCCTTCCTCAAAGGTCTTGGTATTGGTACTGCCAGCGTTGGCGGGCTAAGCCTGCTGCAGGGTTGTGGCAGTGACAACGATTCGACCACAGCAACCGATAACCGCACCACACCCAGTGACAACACCCCCACTCAGAATGTGCAGTTTCTGCACAGCGTGGCCAGCGGCGACCCCGCCTTTGACAGCGTGGTGTTGTGGACTCGCATTACGCCTGAAAACACCAACCGCACCGTGGCTGGCCGCGTGGATGTGTTCAAGGACGAAGCGCTGACCATGTTTGTCAAATCCATGGACTTTCAAACCACCGCAGCACAAGACTTCACCGTGAAGCTGATTTGCAACGGTCTTGAACAAGACACCGTGTACTTCTACCAATTCCGCAGCAACGGCAAAACCAGCCCGGTGGGCCGCACCCGCACCACACCCGCCGCCGGCAACAAGCGCCCGCTGAATTTTGGCGTGGTGAGCTGCTCCAGCCTGGCCCATGGCTTTTTCAATGCCTATGCCAAACTGGCCGAGCGCGATGACATTGACGCCATTATTCACCTGGGCGACTACATTTACGAATACGGCACAGGCCAGTATGGCAACGTGCGCGAGTATGAACCGGCGACAGAAATAATCACGCTATCCGACTACCGCACCCGCCACGCCCAGTACAAGCGCGATGAAGACCTGCAAAAGCTGCACCAGCGCTTTCCCTTCATCACCATTTGGGACGACCACGAATCGACCAACAACTCCTACCGCGACGGCGCAGAAAACCACACCGAAGGTGCAGAAGGTGTGTGGGAAGAACGCAAGGGTTTTGCCCAGCGCGCGTACGACGAATGGATGCCAATTCGCTTGCCCGAACCCGGTAACCGCGCCAAGATTTTCCGCCGCGTGCAGTTTGGCGACATGGTCGACATGTTCATGCTGGACACCCGCCTGTTCGACCGCGACCTTGAAGCCGCCACACCCATCAACCCCACCGATGGAGTTTCCAGCCAGCCCGACCGCACGATGATTGGTGAAGAGCAGTACAACTTCTTGATCAACGGCATGCGTGCCTCGCAAGCCCAGTGGAAGCTGATAGGCAACCAGGTGGTGTTTCACCAGTGGATCATCAAACCCGGCTTGAACAACCCCGCACCTGCGCAATTGGGCGAGTTGCTTGCGCCGTCGGGCCTGAATGGCGACGCCTGGGACGGCTACAGCGCCGAGCGCCAGCGCATCATCAATGCCCTGCGCGGCGACGATGGTGGCGAGGCCATCAACAACGTGGTTATTCTGACTGGCGATGTCCACAGCGCCTGGGTGGCCGACATCACGGACAACCCCAACCAACCGATTGATGCGGTGGGCGGCTACAACCCCATTACCGGGCAAGGGAGCGTGGCCACCGAGTTTGTAGTGACCTCTGTCACATCACCTGGCCTGGATCTGCCCAACCAGATCATTCAGGCCATTCGCTTGACCAGCCCACACATCAAGCATGTAAACGTCACCGAACGCGGTTACAGCGTGCTGCGCGTGGCTGAGGACAAAACCACTTGCGAATACTGGGCAGTCAGCACCATTCTCGAGCGCGGCGGCTCTGAAACCCTGTCTGCCACCTTCGAGGTAGCCGACGGTGCCAACCGCATTACGCCACAGGGAATTTACCCCGTGGACGTGGTCACCGGCCTGTTGGGTGTTTAAGGGTTTCTGGGGTAAGATCCGGGCTGTTTGATTGAACAGCCCGCAAAGCTACTACACCCCGGATCCCCAAAGTGCCTCTGTCCAGAATTCTTCCTGCCCCTATCATCGGTGTCCTCACCGTCACCCTGATGAGCCTGTGCATCACCTTCTGGTTCATCGTGATGTTCCCGTTTATCGTGTTGCGCCTTGTGCCGGTGTACAGGGTGCAACGCTTGGCATCGAACTGCTGTGTGCAAATTGCAACCTGGTGGGTAGGCTCGGACAAGCAACTTTACAAACTGCTGCACGGTCAACAGGGGCAGGTTGAGATTCATGGCGACTTCAAACCGCACAGCAGTTATCTGGTGATCAGCAACCACACGGCCTGGGCCGACATTGTGGTCTTGTTCGATGTGCTGCATGGCCATGCGCCTTTTGGCCGGTTTTTTCTGAAGAAAGAACTGATTTGGGTTCCCATTGTGGGCGTGGTGTGCTGGGCCATGGATTTCCCCTTCATGAAGCGCCACAGCCGTGGCGCCATTGCACGCAACCCGGTGCTGGCCAGCCAGGACCTGGAAACCACCCGCAAAGCCTGCGAGGTATACAAAGAAAGCCCGGTTACCGTGATCAACTTTCTGGAAGGTACCCGCTTTACACCCGCCAAAAAAGCCAAAACCAAATCACCTTACACTCGCCTGCTGGGCCCCAAATACGGTGGCTTGTCCGCGTCGCTGAATGCCATGGGTGAGCAGTTTGCAGGCATGGTGAATGTCACCATTGCCTATGGCCCCAGCCAGGGCAACATCACTTGGAGTTGGCTGTGCGGGAAGCAACCCAATATGCAAGTGCATGTTGAAATTCTGCCCATTCCTGCCGACATGATCGCAGGCGACTTTCGCAACGACCTTGAATTCAAGAACCGGTTTAAAACCTGGATCGGCAACATCTGGACCCTGAAAGACAAACGCTTGGCGGAGATGCGCCGCAAAGCCGGACACCCTTCACCGTGAACCACACCAGCGCCCTCTTGACAGGTTTGTTAAACTACTCAAATTGCAGTCAAACGAAGTGATTTCCCCAATGCGCACCCGCTGGTTCCAACACATGCTGATCGCGCTGGCCGTTTTGGCCACGCAATGGGCAGGTCTTGCCCACAGCATTGAGCACCGGGACACGCTGCAAGCCGAATCGCACGGCCACGCACACAGCCACAACAGCAAACACGCTGCCGCCAGCGATTTACTGCATTCCTGCCTGCTGTTCGATGGGCTTGCCACCGCACAGGCCGCAGTTTCCAATCCACCCACCGGCTGTGCATTGCCTCTGCTGGCCCAACTGGGCATTCAAAGCAGTGCGGTCGCAGCGCCCAGAAATACCCTGTTCGCGCAACGGGTGCGGGTCCGCGACCCGCCCAGTTTTTCCTGAAGTAAACAATCCCCTTATTTTTTGTCGCTTTCCGAGCCTTTTTGTTATCAAAACCAGGTCGGACAGCGGCGTGATGTATTTCAGGAAAGAACATGAACAAATCCCAATTTCAGCGCCGTGCCGTGGCGCTGGCCAGCTTGCTTTTTATTGCGCAAACCCAGGCCCTGGCCCAAGAAGCCTTGCTTGAATCCGTGGTGGTCACCGGCACAACCGAACAAGCAGAATCCATCACCAAACCTTTTTCAATCATTACCGCCGATGAGCTGAATGCCAATGGCGCCAGCACCGTGGGCGAGGCATTGCGCTATCAACCGGGAGTGTCCGCCACAGGTTTCGGCCCCAATTCAAGCCGCCCCATTGTGCGTGGCCAGGATTCAGACCGAATCAAGATTCTGCGCAATTCAGCCGCCACGGTTGATGTGTCTGCACTCAGCTTCGACCATGCCCTGCCTGTAGATCCCTTCGCATTGCACCAGGTTGAAATCCTTCGTGGCCCTGCTGCGCTGGCCTACGGGGGCAATGCGGTCGGCGGTGTAGTGAACCTGGTCGACCAACGCATTGCACGCAAGCCTGTGCAAGGTCTTCAGGGTGAAGTCAACTTGCTGGGTGGCGGCGCAGCCGATCAAACTGCCGGCGGCTTTAAGCTGGATGCCGGCTTGGGGCAGGGGGTCAGCATTCATCTGGATGGATTCAAGCGCACCACGCGCGACCTTGAAACCCCCACGTTCACCGACCCCGACGGTGTCACGGGCAACCGGGTTCAAAACTCCTCCTCGAAATCCGATGGTGCAGCCATCGGAGCCTCGTTCCAAACCGGCAATGGCTATATTGGCGTGTCGGCTGAACGTTACAACAACGAATACGGTGTACCGAAATCCCTCGATGTGCGGATTGGCATGGAAAGCGAACGCTATGCACTGGAAGGTGAGCAAAACTTCAACAACGCCGCCTTCAAGCAAGTGAAATACCGCCTGGCCAAAACCGATTATCAACACCAGGAATTTGAAGACGGTGCGCCGGCCACCCTGTTTGTGAACGATGGCGTAGACGGCCGCGTGGAAGTGGCCTTGCAGCCGTTTTCAATTGCCGGCATGAACATCAACACCAGCACTGGCGTGCAGTTTGAGCGGACCGATTTTTCGGCGATTGGGGATGAAGCCTTTGTGCCCAGCACCAGCACCGATCAAACCGGGCTCTTCACCATCTTCCGCGCCAGCCGCGGACAGGAAAACAGCGGAGTGTTCGAATTCGGTCTGCGTGGAGACCAAGTGGATGTGAATGCAGCCACCAGTGGTTTGTCGCCCCTGAATGGCCCTGTCGCGGGCGCCGGTGTAGATGCGGGTCCTGGCATTAACCGCAGTTTCAGCCCAAGTTCCGTTTCTTTGGGCTATACAGCGCCTATTGGCAACGGCTGGTCGCTGGGTGGTTCGGTGTCTCGGGTGGAGCGTGCGCCCTCCAGCTTCGAGTTGTATGCCGATGGTGTGCATGTGGCCACAGATGCCTACGAGAAAGGCAATCCGAATTTGCAGGAAGAACGCGGCCGCCACCTGGAATTAACCAGCACTTGGGCACAAGGTGAATCCAAATTCAATGCCACTGCCTTCGCAAGCCGATACAGCAATTACATTGCCTTGATTGGACGCACAGGTGCCGATGCCGAGTTTATTGAAGCGCCCGGAGAACCGCCCATTCAAGTGTTCGACTTCACGGCGGTTCCCGCAGAATTTCAAGGCATTGAACTGGGATATCAAACCGCCTACGCCATGGGTGCTGGCAAGCTGCAGCCGTCCATTCAATACGACCTTGTACGTGGCAAACGCACCGATGGGGGCGGCAACCTTCCCCGCATCAGCCCGCAACGTGTGGTGGCCAGCGCCGCTTATACACAAGGTGGCTGGACCGTTACGCCTGAACTGATTTGGGTCAGCGACAGCAAAGCGGGTTCAGGCGATGTTGAAGTGGAAGGTTACGAGTTGGTGAACTTGCGAATCGGCAAGACATTCACTTGGGGCCGCACCGGTGGCGAAGTATTCGCCAACCTTCAAAACCTGACTGATGAGCTGGCGTTTTCAGCCACAACGCTGAACACCGTGCGCGGTTATACGCCGCTGGGCGGGCGCTCTGCGCTGGTGGGTGTGAAACTGGCCTTCTAAGGCAAAGCTGGGCATTTTTAGTGTTTGTGATCACCGCCGCCACCATGGCTGTGGTGGTCACCTGCTGCATTCTGGCCTGCCACCGCTTTCACCGGCATTTCAATTTTGCTGCCATCGGCTTTCTCAAATTGCAGGCTCAGTTCAATTTCCTGGCCAACCTCAACCGGTGCGGTTAAAGCCATCAGCATCACATGGTAGCCACCCGGCTTTAATTCCAGCGGCTCGCCCGCCTTCATTTCAATGCGCTCGGCCATGCGCATGCGCATAATGTCGCCGTCCATTTTCATTTCATGCACTTCGGCAATTTCAGCGGCCGGGGTGGCCACGCCAACCAAGGACATGGGTTCCTGACTGGTAATGGTCAAATAGGCACCAGTGGCGTCCTGCTCGCCCACAGTGGGGCGCACCCAGGCGTTCTGAACCGAAATTCCGTCTTGCACCTGCGCGGGTGCTGCCGCCTGCTCTGCTACAGCAGGCGCATCGTGAGAATGGCCCGACTCTGCACCATGGTCATGATGTTCAGAACAGGCTGCCAAAGCCACGGCGGCAGACAAAACCGCCAAATGAATCATTTTCTTCACTTCAAACTCCCAAACACTTTTTTAAGCACGGCACTGCCCGCCGCAACCGGGTTGGCCCGAATCGCTTTCTCTTCCTCAGCCACCATCAAAAACAACGCATCAAGCGCCTTATTGGTGACATAGCCCTCCAGGTTGGCGTCTTCGGCCTTCACCAAGCCAAAGCGGCTGCCCTTCTCGGCCAAGGCATTGTATTGCTGGGCCAAACCCACCTGCGCGGTTTTGCCTTTCACAATCGGCAGCAGCTGGGTGTACAAATCGGCCTGGGATTTGCTTCTGAAAAAGTCCGTCACTGCGGTATCACCGCCACTCAGTACTTGTTTGGCGTCTTCAACTGTCATGTTTTGAATGGTCTTTTTCAGTACGGCTTTGGCCTGTGGCACCGCCGCTTCCGCCGCGCGGTTCATGCTGATTTCCATTTGATCCAGCTGTGAACCCATGCCCACCATTTTCAGCAAACCCTTGCTGTTCTCCAGGTACTCCGGCAGTTTAATTCGCACAGCCGGGTTGCCCAAAAAACCATCGGCCTTGCCCAAGCTGCCCACTGCGGCATCGGCACCTTTGCTGAGCGTGGTACGCAAGGCAGTTACTGCCTCTTTGCTGGTGATGCCGCTTAAATCCGCGGCCGCCACTGTACCGGTGAATACCAAGGCAAACAGGGCCACGAAAAAGGCAAGTAAGGAACGCATCGAACGGATCATCTTGGCCTCCCAGCCAGCGGTGTTCAAGAATCGAGCAAGCGCGCTTTGCGTTCAGCCCGAATGAAAATATCAACAGCCTGACCTTTGTTTTTTGCACCCAAGCGCAAGAATATTTCCTTGATGTGCCCACGCACCGTATCCGGGCTGATGTCCATTTCACGCGCCACTTCCTTGGCCGACAAGCCTTCGGCGGTTTTGCGCATGATTTCCACCTGCTTCCAGGTCAAGGGTTTGTCCGACCCCGGGGCATAAATGTTGGAATGGTATTCGTTGGCAGCCTTCTCCGCGCCTTTGGGCACATCGTCAAGCACACCCGCCTGTATCAGCAAATTTTGAAGGGCACGAAGCAGTTCAGGGTAGGTGCTGGCCTTGTTCACGTAAAAATAGCCAGCCCGCTCAGCCTCACGCGCCAGGTTTTTGTCGAGCACGCCCGAACAAATCAGTTTTGGGCATTGTGGAAACAGCACTGCAAAGGTGTTGATGGTACCCACGCCCTTGGAGTCGGGGAGGTCCAGATCGGCAATGACCAAGTCTGGCTCAGCCCGAATGGCTCTAGCCTTCTCCATGCTTTCCACCACAATAATTTCACTGTGGGTGACCAGCTGGTCGATCATGTCAGCCAACATGATCGAAATCATGGGGTGGTCTTCAGCGATCAAAATTGTGGGTTTGTCCGTCAGCGAACCCATGTCTGCATGCCCTGTTCTTTCTTTTGTCATCAAGGCATTGTACTGCGAAAATTTAGAGCCGTGCCTGCGGGTTTGCCTGTGCCATCAGCCGTTCGCGACTTCCCTGTATGGCAGCCTGAATTTTTGGCACCAGTTTCTGCGCCACTTTTTCGCCTTCCAGCAAAAACTCATGGCGCTGGTCCAGATTCAATGCATCAGCATGTTGCACACTGGGTTGTATCACCACATCGGCCCGGGCCAACTCGGCACGAATGGCTTGTTGGCTCAGAATATTGATGCTTTGGTCGAGCAACCCCCACCATCCCATGGCACCTGCTCCAGTGCGTGGTTTTGCAGAAATATCCACCGCAATCACCACATCGGCGCCCATTTCACGGGCAGTCAGCACAGGTACAGGGCTTACCAAACCACCATCCACAAACTGGCGTTTTCCGATACGGGTAGGTAAAAATACGTTTGGAATGCTGCACGACGCACGCACTGCCTGCCCGGCGTTTCCATAGTTAAAGGCAACCTTCTCACCGCTTTCTAGGTCGGTGGCCACAGCTGCAAAACGAATCGGGAACTGATGAATGGCCTTGTTTTTCACTTGCGTATTCACATACTGCTGCAATTTGTCGCCTATCAAGAACCCCTGGCTGCTCAAGGTCAGGTCGCGAATGTCGGCTTCCTGCATACCCAAAGCTACGCTTTGCAAGGTGTAAGCGTTCATGCCACTGGCATACAAAGCACCCACAAAGCTGCCTGCACTGGTACCCACCACAATGCTGGGTTTGATACCGTGGCTTTCCAGCACCTTGATCACACCCACATGGGCAAAACCCTTCACACCACCGCCGCCCAGCACCAAGGCAATCACAGGCTCGCGGGTTTTCGGTACAACCGGGTCTTGAGCCTGGGCAGCCGGTACAGGTTCAGGCAAAGGCGCAACTGGCGGTGCAACCGTGGCACAGGCAGACAACACCAAGGCCAACATGGACGCCAGGAAAATGCCAAAAGGCTTGTTTTTCATACACATTTTTCGAAAACTGATTCAAGAACAGGATGCTACCGCAGTGCAGCAAACTTGGGTTGACAGAATCCACTAACGGCAAATTGAGCTGCAGGTTTACGATGAACTTCACCGCAACCCCTTGGTCCTAGAAAGGACTGTGTAAGTTCAATAGCGGCCTAATAGGGCGAACAACAGAAGGCGGAGATGAGATGAACCCAGCAATCATACCGATTGCAACTGCTGTTGACTTTACGCAACAACACCGCGGCAAACCCAAGGGTCGTCAAGCAAACCCACGCTGCGTGTCCGAAGTTCTTGCCATTGTGGGCCAAGAAACGCTGCGCCGCGACCTGCTGATTGAATACCTTCACCAACTGCAAGACCACTTGGGCTGTCTGCCCAAACCACACCTGGCCGCGCTGGCTGAATGCCTGAAGCTGTCACAAACCGAAGTGTTCGAAGTGGCTACCTTCTACCATCACTTTGATGTGGTGGACTCCGAACACCCCGCAAACCACGATCTCACTGTGCGTGTGTGCAATGGCCCGTCTTGTTGCATGGCGGGAGCAGAAGAACTGATCGAGAAATTGCCTGCACTGCTTGGCAGCACCGTGCGGGTTCAAGCGGTACCCTGCATTGGGCGTTGCGAGCAAGCCCCGGCAGTGGCTGTGGGCCAGCATGAAATGGGCTGGGCCAATCACCATGAAATCATGGAGGCAGCATTTGGTCAGCACACCAAGGCCTTGCCACCGCGCCACACTGGTGTAGCCCAATACAAAGCCGCAGGGGGTTATCAACGTTTGCACGAATGTGTAACGGGGAAACGCACAGTTGAATCGCTTATCGACACCCTCTCGAATTCAGGCTTGCGCGGTTTGGGTGGCGCGGGTTTTCCAGCCGGTAAAAAGTGGGCCATTGTGCGCGAGCAAAACGCACCCCGTTTGATGGCTGTGAACATCGATGAAGGCGAACCCGGTACCTTCAAAGACCGCAGCTACCTTGAACACAACCCACATCAGTTTTTGGAGGGCATGCTGATTGCCGCCTGGGCCGTGCAAGCCAGCACCATTTACATTTACCTGCGCGACGAATACCACGCCTGCCGGGCCATGCTGCAAAACGAACTGGCCCTCCTCAAAGTCAATCCGCCGATAAGCAACATGCCCGCCATTGAACTTCGTCGTGGCGCAGGCGCCTACATTTGCGGTGAAGAATCGGCCATGCTGGAGTCAATTGAAGGCAAACGTGGACTACCAAGGCTACGCCCACCTTACGTTGCGCAGGTGGGCTTGTTCAACAAACCCACACTGGTTCACAACTTTGAAACCCTGTACTGGGTGCCCGCCATCCTGGAAAAAGGGGCCAGCTGGTTTTCCGAACAGGGACGCCACGGGCGAAGTGGTCTACGGTCGTATTCTGTATCAGGGCGCGTGAATAAACCCGGCGTTCACCTAGCCCCGGCAGGTATCACCCTGAACGAGCTGATTTCCGAGTACTGCGATGGCATGCAGCCCGGCCACACCCTTTATGGCTATTTGCCAGGCGGAGCGTCTGGCGGAATATTGCCTGCGGTACTGGCCGATGTGCCACTTGATTTCGACACCCTGCAACCCCACGGCTGCTTCATCGGCTCCGCGGCTGTTGTGGTGTTCTCTCAAGCGGACAGCGCTGTGAACATGGCCCGCAATCTGATGCGGTTTTTCGTGCATGAAAGCTGCGGGCAATGCACTCCCTGCCGCACCGGTACCGCCAAAGCCCTGGCCTTGATCAATCAACCCCAATGGAATGTACCTTTGCTGCAGGAGCTTTCTGCCGTCATGCGCGATGCCTCCATTTGCGGTCTGGGCCAGGCGGCCCCCAATCCAATTGATTGTGTCATCCGCTACTTTCCTCAGGAATTGGAATTCGAGCCAAGAGGCAGCAAATCATGAACGCCTCGCAAATGATCCGCTTACAGCTCAACGGCCAAACTGTTGAAGCCCTGCCAGGTGAAACCCTGCTGCAGGTTGCCCAGCGCGAAGGCATCGACGTACCCCACCTTTGCTACAAAGCCGGCCTTGAAGCTGCGGGCAACTGCCGCGCCTGCGTGGTCGAGGTGGAAGACGAACGCACCTTGGCCGCCTCGTGTTGCAGACAGGCCGTGGCAGGCATGGTGGTGCACACCGACTCCACCAAGGCCATTGCCGCGCAAAAAATGGTGCTGGAACTGTTGCTGGCCGACATGCCCAACCACGCAAACCCAAAAGCGCTGAAAACCGACAATGAATTGACCCACTGGTGCCAGCAAATGGACATTGAAGGCAGCCGGTTTGACGCGCGGGCAGCCGTGCCCGCCGACCTGTCGCACCCTGCAATTGCAGTGAACATGGACCATTGCATTCAGTGCACCCGCTGCGTGCGCGCCTGCCGGGACGTGCAGGTGAACGATGTCATTGGCCTTGCTTTTCGCGGTGAACACGCCGCAATTGTGTTTGATCAAGGTGATGCGCTGGCCCAATCCACCTGCGTGGCCTGCGGCGAATGCGTGCAAGCCTGCCCCACCGGTGCGCTGAGCCCGGCCAAAGCCGCGGCACACCAGCCCGCAGATAAAACAGTGGATTCCGTATGCCCTTATTGCGGTGTGGGCTGTCAGCTTACTTACCACGTGAAGGGCAATACCATTTTGCGTGTCGAAGGTCGCAAGGGACCCGCCAATGAAGGCCGCCTGTGCGTGAAAGGCCGCTATGGCTTTGACTATGTTCACCACGAACAACGGCTCACCCAACCGCTGGTTCGCCGCGAAGGAGTTACCAAAAACCCGGTCGATCTGCTGGATCCAGAACAAGTGAATAGCGCATTTCGCCCAGCCACTTGGGACGAAGCACTGGCCTTGATCGCCGGCCGGTTCAAGCAAATTAAATCCACGCATGGCGGCCATGCACTGGCTGGTTTTGGCTCTGCCAAATGCAGCAACGAGGAAGCCTATCTGTTTCAAAAACTGGTTCGCACCGGTTTTGGTACCAACAATGTTGACCACTGCACCCGCTTGTGTCACGCCTCGTCAGTGGCCGCATTGCTGGAGGGTATTGGATCGGGAGCCGTGTCCAACCCGGTGATGGATGTAAACCAGGCCGAAGTGATCTTCGTAATTGGTGCCAACCCCACAGTGAATCATCCTGTGGGCGCCACCTGGATTAAAAACGCGGTTAAAAACGGCGCCAAACTGATTGTGGCCGACCCCAGGCGTTCAGACCTGGCACGGCACGCCACCCATTTTTTACAGTTCAAGGCCGACAGTGACGTGGCACTGCTCAATGCCTTGTTGCACGTCATCATCGAAGAAAAGCTGATTGATCGGGAATTCATCGAACAACGTACCGAAGGCTTTGATGACCTGAAAGCGAATGTCAGCGCCTGCACACCCGAGGCCATGTCATCCATCTGTGGCATATCACCGGCTGAATTGCGTGCAGTGGCCCGCCTGTATGCCACATCCAGTGCATCCATCATTTTGTGGGGCATGGGCATTTCACAGCACACCCACGGCACCGACAATGCACGCTGCCTTATTTCACTGGCACTGATCACCGGGCAAATCGGTCGACCTGGCACGGGCCTTCACCCCTTGCGCGGCCAAAACAATGTGCAGGGCGCATCAGACGCCGGGCTGATCCCCATGATGTACCCGGACTACCAACAGGTGTGCAATCCCGAAGCACAACAACGGTTCGAGGCGCTTTGGAACACGCCACTTTCCAACACCCCCGGGCTAACCGTGGTCGAGACCATGCAGGCGATTCTCGCCGGTACTGTAAAAGGCATGTACATACTCGGTGAAAACCCGGCCATGTCTGACCCCGATTTAAACCATGCCCGAAAGGCACTGGCCGCACTCGATTTTCTGGTGGTGCAAGACATCTTCCTGACCGAAACGGCAAGCCTTGCAGATGTGGTTTTACCCGCCAGCGCTTTTCCTGAAAAAACCGGCACCTTCACCAACACCGATCGCCTGGTGCAACTTGGGCAACAAGCCATCGACCCGCCAAGACAAGCACGGCAAGACCTGTGGATCATTCAAAAGATTGCACAAGGACTGGGGCTGGACTGGCAGTACAACAGTGTGGAAGAAGTGTTTGATGAAATGCGCCGCGCCATGCACAGCATTGAGGGCATTACCTGGCAACGCCTGCAAAGCGAGCACGCTTTGGTTTACCCCTGCGCTCATGAAGGAGACATTGGCCAAGCCGTGGTGTTTACAGAGCACTTCCCGACACCCAATGGAAAAGCTCGCCTGGTGCCAGCCCGATACCGTGGGGCTGCTGAAATACCTGATTCCGAGTTTCCCTTTGTATTGATCACCGGACGACAACTGGAACACTGGCACACTGGCAGCATGACCCGTCGCGCCAGCGTTCTGGATGCCATTGAACCCGAACCCACCGCACTGCTTCATCCCGAGGATTTAAAAGCCTTGAACATTGATGCTGGCAACACCATTCGGCTTCAATCCCGCCGCGGTGAGATTCAACTGTTTGCACGCGCCGACACGGGCACACCACCGGGCCATGTATTTGTACCTTTTTGTTATGCCGAGGCAGCAATCAACAAACTAACCCACGCAGCACTCGACCCCGATGGAAAAATTCCCGAGTTCAAGTACTGCGCTATTGCGGTGCACAAAAAATAGGGGAAACCCTGATTTTGTCAAACTTTAACGAATAAAGTGACACACAACGAGTGACACCTATTTGCCCGCTTTTGGACAAATTCACAGTTTGTGACATGTTTAGGGTCAAAGAAAAAATGAAATGCACCTGAATCGTGCGTTCTGGAGACCTGTCGTGGCCCTGCAAATTACTGTCTCACCGAACATGATCACGCCCGCGCTTGACCGTGGGATCAAGAACAATATTGCCCGCAAATCAGGCAATAAACATGTGCATGGTGACGTCTACAAACAGCGCACTGCCTGGAAAAAAATCTGTGACTTTGTGAGCTCCACACGTGCCATTCAAGTGGTTGCCAAAGCGCATTTTGAATCCAAACAATACTCCGAAGCAGCCATTCTGCGCAAAGATTACCAAGCCACCCAAAAATCAGACGCGCTGGGCCGCGCACTGACAGAAGACGAGTATGACGACACGGTGTGGAATTCAAGCGGTGTTCAAAACCGCTTGATGCGGGAAGATTACATTCGCTACAGCCCCAATTACTACGACAAGAAAAACGGTACGACCTCTCGCAACCTGTGGGCCCGCCGATTCTCCAAATTAAGCCATGCCTTGCATGGCCTGTGCGAAATGAATGCCGCACCCACTGGCATGAGTTACAACGTCGTTCGCAACGCCGGCGCGAGTGGCGTTGATGAAAAAAGCACCAAAAACAAAATTCTCATGTTTGGTTTGCTGGGGTTTGTTGGTGTGGCCACTACCGAATTATTGAGCGCGATACGGGGCCTTTCCAGCAACAGTGCCACTTTCCTGGGTCAGGGTATTTTGACTTTGCTCATCGCATTCCCGGTGGCTTCTTCTGCTCTGGGTTTCTTGGGCTTTTGCGCTGGCCTGGCCAGCCAAATCGCGGTTCAAAAACACAAGGTCAACACGAAACAGAAAGAAAACCTTTCAAAAGACGTCAGCGAAAATCTTCAAAAAATACTGTCACAACTCAAATCCATCAAAGGCAAACCCGAGCTGATCCAGATCATGGCCAAAGCAATGCAGGGCAAACATCACATTCTGAAAAAAATCAAATCGAACAGTCTGGATGCTCAAGGCGTTCCCATTGTTTTGAATGCTGCACTGGCCGCAATTGACCCCGGCAAAAGCGACCTTGAAAACATGCAGGCTCTTAAAACCGCTTTGGGGCAATACATGCAGATTGAAAAACCGGCAGGCGAATCAGCCACCCTTTGGGCACGCTACCGCTATGCCAAAGCAGTAACCACCAAAGAAAGTCACTATGTTGCGCTGGCGAGCACTGTAGACCACATGGATGTTAACAACCCGCATGCAAAAGCCATTCAAGATGCCCGTCGACAAACCGAAGAAATTCTTGCGCCTGCCATCCACAATTTTGCCCTTAAAACACTTGCCTACCCCGCGGCATTGCTTGATCGCGTGGCCAACACCCACATAGCGCCCACCTTGCGAAAATGGGCCAGCGAGAGCTACCAAAAAGCACAGGCCAAGAAAATGAGCGACCCCAGCAGAGCAGCAAAAAACTGTTTTAAAGGCGAGTACATGGCCAAAAATATTCACCAATACGGCCCCGTCACACGTGCTTGTATAAAAATTGCCGAAGGCATGCGTTTGTTCAACATGAATGTGGTGTTGGCATCGAATGCCAACCTGTCGCGAATATTCAACAACATGGCACTTTTTGTGAACAACGCTGTGGGTACCAGCCCTGCGTCACGTTCCATGTGCAACAGCCTGGGGCGCTTTTTCGGGGGCGCCGTGTTGGCACTTATCTTCGGTACTTTCATTCCAATTGCCGCCGACGCCACAGGCGGTCCCTCGACTGTCAGCACCAACGGGAATTTCCCGGTGGATTTTTCCATGACCAACATTGGCATCCTGATGTTCTTGCTTTCCGCACCCACCTTACTGGTTCAAGGGCTTGCACACGTGGCTGCACGGATAGAAGGCTGGGAAGGCAATATCAACAAAACACCCCCGGCTGGAGTTCCCACATTCCGGTTTGCACGCTGAATTCTTACTCCGACAGCTTGTTTGGCAAGCATTAGTCAAGTCTGCAATAATCGGTTTGTCGTCATAGCCACTTCACAGGTTCTATGAAAACACACCCGCACGATTTGGTTCATGCCCAAAAGGTACCCAAGCCTATTGCAGGCCTGTTGCACAGCGCTGGCATACACATTAACGGCACTGAACCCTACGACATTCAGATACTCGACGAACGCTTGTTCAACGCTGTACTCAGCCATGGTTCTATCGGCCTGGGCGAGGCCTACATGAATGGTTGGTGGACCGTGGCGCGACTCGACGAAATGATGTTTCGATTGATGCGAAACAATGCCGACGAACACACCAAAGCCTGGACCAAAATGCAATGGTTAATGCTTGCTTTGCGCGAGAAAGTCATTAATCTGCAAGCGCCCACACGCGCATTTCAAGTGGGTGAACACCATTACGACACTGGCAATGACCTGTTTGAAGCCATGCTCGATCCGCTCATGATCTATTCATGTGCTTACTGGGAACAAGCCCTGGATCTTGAACAGGCACAGTTGCACAAACTCGACATGATTTGCCAAAAATTGCAGTTGCAGCCTGGTGAAAAATTGCTGGACATCGGTTGTGGCTGGGGTGGGTTGGCTTGGTACGCAGCAACTCATTTTGATGTGCAAGTGCTGGGTATCACCGTATCGGCGCAGCAACAACAATATGCCCGGGCGCGTTGTGCCGGTTTGCCTGTAGAAATTGAATTGATTGATTACCGCGACTTGCAAGGCCAATACGACAAAGTGGTGTCCGTGGGGATGTTTGAACATGTGGGCTTAAAAAACTACCCAGCCTATTTTGAGGCGGTGCACCGTCTTTTAAAACCCGATGGTCTTTTTTTGTTGCACACCATTGGCGGCTTTAATAAAACCGAGGCCACTGATCCCTGGATCGACAAATACATTTTCCCGAACGGAAAAATTCCCTCACCCAGCGAAATTGCCGAACATGTTGACGGCAGACTGGTGCTGGAGGACTGGCACAATTTTGGCACGGATTACGACAAAACACTGATGGCCTGGCATGCCAATTTTGAAAAGGCTTGGCCCACACTTCAAGCCAATTACGATGAACGTTTTCACCGCATGTGGACATATTACCTGATGACCTGCGCAGCTTACTTCCGTGCCCGCAAAGGCATGCTGTGGCAATTGGTTTTCAGTCACCGCGAGAACTCACAGGTCTATCGCAGTAAACGACCCAGGTTCTAACCCCGTTTGATTTATTACACACACGTATTAATTGACGACCCCACTTAATTTCAATATATTACGCATACGTAATAATTGGAATGTACATGGATCGTCGTCTTTTTTTCATGCTGAACCGCGCGCGCGCTGTACTTTATCGCCACGCCGACAGTGGCGTTGAACAAGCCATTGGTGTACCGGCCGCACAAGTCAGTTTGCTGTTTGCGCTGGACAAGTTTCCACAGGCTTCCATGCAAGAACTTGGCGAAGTGCTTGGTTTGAACAGCTCCGCCATGACGGGTCTGGTGCAACGCATGAAAACCGCCAAACTGATTGAACGGGTAGTTTCACAAGAGGACGCCCGCGTGGCTCACCTGAGAATGACCAACAAAGGCAGGGACAAAATGCAGGCCGCCAAACCCTTGTTGGTCAAATTAAACAAACAACTGGTCGAAGGTTTCACCACGGAGGAAATTGACACCGTGCTGAAATTTTTGAACACCGTACACACGCGTTTCTCGCAACCCAAAGGAGACACTGAATGAATGCCATGCGCCTGGCTCAAACACTGGCCAGCAATCCTTTTTTCCAGTTTGCCAAACTGGGCACTGTGAACAAAAACTCAGAAGAACATGTTCAACTGGGTTTTGATTCTTTTCTGAAAAATCACATTGGTACTTTGCATGCTGGCGCCTTGTTTACCGCCGCTCAAGCGGATGCAAAGGTGCGGCTGCTACAGGCATTGGCACTGCACAGCCATGGTTGGAAAATCGCTGCTTATACCAGCCGAATTTCTTACAAACGACCCGCGAAAGGGCCTGTTTGGATACACACCGCAGCGCCCACAATTGATTTCGACAACAGAGTGGCGCACACGGTGAGCACCTTGAACAACGAGGCCAACGAACCCCTGGCTGAACTTCACATTCAGTTCACATTGCTTCAAGGAGAGCAATAATGTTGGACACACTGCTTACCCTGATCATGCGACCCCTGGTCAAGATGCAAATGGATGGCAAAGTGCCTTTTGCCAAAGCCTGTGGCGTGCGGTTAAGCAGCATGGGCGATGGCGTGGCGCGTTGTGAAATGGCACAGAAGCCCGAATTGCTGGACGACACTGGCAAGCTTGCTGACGGTGCTCTGTTTACCCTGGCCGAGACCTGCTCGGGCGCAGCCATGGCGGGTGGCTTTGCCTCGGTTATTCTGGGAGTTAGGCCAGTGGCCGCTCAGGTTGAGTTTGAGGTGCTACAACCTGCATTGGGCCTGATCAATGCCCAGGCCAAGGTGGCGCAAGCCATTTCACCACTGAAGAAAGCACTTCGCACCACTGGAAAAATCAACTTTCCGGTTGAGGTCGAAGTCAGTGATGCAAGCGGGCATACCGTGGCCCGCATGCATGTTACCTGGAACCTGAAGAAAAATTAAAGGGTCCGCTTAGTGCGCAGTACGCAGGTGCTTCAGGCTTTTATACGCCAGTACACTGGCCAGCAACATGAGTACCGCGCCAGCGATTGAAGTCAGTTGCATGCCTTCCATAAAGGCATGCCTGGCGGCTTGCAACAAACTAATTTGTTCAATTGCAGGCAATTGAACGGCAGAGGCCAAAGCCCCACCCAGGGTATCCTGGGCGGCACGCTGAATCTCGCTTGGCCAGGCTGGGTTCAACAAACTCTCCATGCGGTCCCGGTAAATGGCCACACCAATGCTGCCGAATACTGCAATACCCACTGCACCGCCGAATTCAGCACCCGTCTCTGCCAATGCAGATGCCGCGCCAGCCTTCTCGGGTGGGGCACTGCTGATGATCAATTCTGTGCCCAAAGTAAACATGGGGGACAAACCCAAAGCAAGTACCACCGTGGCGAAAACAAGCAAACCCATGTCGGCTTTAATGCTCAACAAAGCGAGGCCGGCAAAGCCAATCGCCGTACCCAACAATCCAAACACAACCAGTTTGGCTTGCCCCAATTGTTTGGCCAGCCAAGGCGTGATGTTGGTGCCCACCACAAAAGCCAGGGCCCAGGGCACGGTCCAGGCCCCCGCCACCAAAGGTGTCAAGCCCAGCACCAATTGCAAGTATTGAGCAATGTAAACGTAGACACCAAACATGGTCAGGCAACTCAACAGGTAAGTGCCCAGCACCGCTTTAAAACCTGGTGCCTTGAACAGGTTTAGATCAATCAGCGGGTCCTTCAAAGCAGCCTGCCTGCGCACGAACCACACGCCAAGCGCCAAACCCCCTACGAAACTCAAGGCGCCCATCGTGTTCACGCCCTGTTCCGCAGTGTCTTTCAGTGCATAAATGAGAAGAAGTACCGCACTGAGTGAAAGCGCTGCACTGGGCAGATCCATGCGACCTGCAGATTCATCCTTGTATTCAGGCAACAGGCGTGGCGCAAGTATCAACAGCAAAATCATCACCGGAACATTGATCAAGAAAACCGAGCCCCACCAGAAATATTCCAGCAATACCCCGCCGACCAAAGGCCCCATCACTGCGCCAATTGAAAAACTGCTGATCCAGATACCAATTGCCTTCATGCGCTCGGCGGGATCATCGAACATGTTTCGAATCAGTGAAAGTGTGGAGGGTGCAATTGTGGCGCCTGCCAAACCGTGCAAAGCACGGGTCACGATCAACATTTCAGCACTGTTTGAGAATGCCGCCAAAACCGAAGCCACACCGAATGCAGCGGCACCAATCATCAACAAACGCCTGCGACCAATTCGGTCACCCAGTGTGCCCATCGTGATCAAGGCACCAGCCACCATGAATCCATAAATATCAACAATCCAAAGCAGCTGCGCGCTGCTGGGCTGTAGGTCAGCACTAATGGCGGGTATTGCGAGATTCAATACCGTCAGGTCCATGGAGTAAAGTACACAAGCCAACGCAATAACAGACAGGCCGATCCACCTCGCTTTGCTGGATTCCATGAAGTTGCATCCCCAATAAAAAACCCCACAACGGAGTGTGTGGGGTTTGAGCTTAATCGAAGATTGTGATTATCTGATCAAGGACGTTGTGCTTAAACGTCAATATTGCCGGCTTTCAAAGCGTTGCTCTCAATGAACGCACGACGGGGTTCAACTTCATCGCCCATCAGGGTCGTGAAAATTTGATCTGCCGCAATCGCATCTTCAATTTGAACACGCAGCAAACGGCGCACTGTGGGGTCCATGGTGGTCTCCCACAACTGCTGCGGGTTCATCTCACCCAAACCTTTGTAGCGCTGTTTGGTAATCGCTTTTTCTGCCTGTTCGCGCAACCAGTGCATGGCCTCGCGGAAGCTTTGCACTGCTTGCACCTTTTGCTTTTCACCTTCGCCACGCTGAATTTCAGCGCCTTCGGAAATCAAGCCTTTGAAGGTTTTTGCGGCATGGGCCAACAGTGGATAATCAGCACCATGAACAAAGTCAGGGTCGATTGTGGTGACACGCACATTGCCATGGTGGCGGCGGTGAATCAACACACGGTGCTTGTCACTTTGCTCATCGAACTGTGAAAACACAGTCATGATTGCGGGGTCGAGTACGGCCTGCAAACGGGCTGCGCTGGCTTTGGATGCTTGTTCTGAATCAAGATCCAGTTCAACGCCTTCCACAATCGCGTTCAGTACATCGGGATCGATCATTCGGCTTAAACGACGCACCACTGCTTCCACAGTCACAAACTGTCGAGCTAGTTCTTCCAGTGCTTCACCCTTGATTGGGTCTTTGCCTTCACCAGGAATCAGCGCTGCTTTTTCCATGGCAATGGTCAGCATGTACTGCGCCTCTTCCTGATCGTCTTTCAGGTAACGCTCATCTTTACCGTGCTTTACTTTGTACAGCGGCGGTTGCGCAATGTACACATGGCCGTGTTCAACCAATTCCGGCATTTGGCGATAAAGCAGAGTCAGCAAAAGTGTACGAATGTGTGCGCCGTCCACGTCCGCGTCGGTCATGATGATAATGCGGTGGTAACGCAGCTTGGCCAGGTTGAAGTCGTCCTTGCCAATGCTTGTACCCAAGGCAGTAATCAACGTGGTAATTTGCTCCGAGGTCAGCAACTTGTCGAATCGTGCTTTTTCAACATTCAGCACCTTGCCGCGCAGCGGCAAAATGGCCTGAAATTTACGGTCACGTCCCTGTTTGGCTGAACCACCCGCAGAGTCGCCCTCAACAATGTAAATTTCGCATTTGGCGGGGTCACGTTCCTGACAATCGGCCAGTTTGCCGGGCAAACCAACACCGTCCAGCACACCTTTGCGGCGTGTCATGTCGCGCGCTTTGCGCGCAGCTTCGCGAGCACGCGCTGCTTCAACAATCTTGCTGCAAATCAGCTTGGCATCGTTAGGCCGTTCTTCCAAAAACTCACTGAGCACCTTGGCCACAATGTCTTCTACAGGTGCACGCACCTCGCTGGACACCAGTTTGTCTTTGGTTTGGCTCGAAAACTTGGGTTCAGGCACTTTCACCGACAGCACGCAGCACAGGCCTTCGCGCATGTCATCGCCTGTCACTTCCACTTTCTGTTTCTTGGCAATTTCATTGACTTCAATGTACTTGCCAATCACTCGGGTCATGGCGGCGCGCAAGCCAGTCAGGTGGGTACCACCATCACGTTGCGGAATGTTGTTGGTGAAACACAGCACCGATTCATTAAAGCCGTCGTTCCATTGCATCGACACTTCAACACCAATGCTGGTACCGGGAATGCCACCATAAGTTTCGGCTGGGCGTTCACCCGCTGCATAAAACGTATTCGGATGCAAAATTTTCTTGTTGGCATTGATGAATTCAACAAAACCCATCACGCCGCCACTGCCGGCGAAATCGTCTTCCTTGCCAGTGCGCTCGTCTTTCAGACGAATACGCACCCCATTGTTCAGGAAGCTGAGTTCACGCAGGCGCTTGGCCAGAATTTCATAGTGAAAATCGTTGTTGTGCTGAAAAATTTCAGTGTCGGGCAGAAAGTGAACTTCCGTACCACGCTTGTCAGTGGTACCCACAATTTTCATGGGCGACACATCCACACCGTCTACCTGCTCAATGATTCTGTTTTGAACAAAACCACGGGCAAATTCCAGCTGATGCACCTTGCCTTCACGGCGAACAATCAGACGCAACCAGCTCGACAAGGCGTTCACACAACTAACACCCACCCCGTGCAAACCACCCGAAACCTTGTAACTGTTTTGGTTGAATTTGCCGCCAGCATGCAATTCAGTCAGCGCAATCTCAGACGCAGAGCGCTTGGGCTCATTCTTGTCATCCATCTTTACGCCGGTCGGAATGCCCCGCCCGTTGTCGGTCACGCTGATTGAATTGTCTGCATGAATGGTTACCACGATGTCATCGCAGTGACCCGCCAAGGCCTCGTCAATCGAGTTGTCAACGACTTCGAACACAAGGTGATGCAAACCGGTACCATCGGACGTGTCACCGATGTACATGCCAGGACGCTTTCGGACTGCTTCCAGGCCTTCGAGAATCTGGATTGAACCTTCGCCATAATCTGCGTTGTTGCCTTGTACGGGCAAGTCACCGCCATTCTGTGTTTCTGAAGTCATAAGAGTGTTGTTGTTTTCGTTTTATTGTCGTTTTAAATACGCATGGGCATGACGACATACTTGAAATCGTCTTTGCCTGGGGTGGTCACCAGTGCACTGCTGTTTCCGTCTTGTAACGTAAACTGCACGGTTTCCGACTTGAGGTTGTTCAACACATCCAACAGGTAGTTTACGTTAAAACCCACGTCAATCTCGGGACCTTGGTATTCGACTTCCATTTCATCCCGGGCTTCTTCCTGATCCGAGTTGTTGGCCACAATGGTCAAACCATTGGCACCCAACACCCAGCGAATACCGCGGAATTTGTCACTGGTCAAAATCGAGGCCCGCTGAAGCGAGTGCAACAAGGCGTCGCGGGAAATAACCACGTGGTGCTGATGGGTTTTGGGAATTACCCGCTGATAATCGGGAAACTTGCCTTCCACCAACTTGGTGATCAGGGTGATATCCGAGAAGGTGAATTTGGCCTGGTTACTCGCCAAATCAATGGTTACAGTGTCATCGGTGTCATTCAGCAAACGCGACAGCTCTAGTACGGTTTTGCGCGGAATAATAACCTCATGCTTGGCGGTGCCGCCTTGACCAGGTGCATCGGCATAGGCCAGGCGGTGTCCATCGGTAGCCACAGCGCGAACGCAGGCACTTTCAATCACCAACAAAACACCATTCAGGTAATAACGCAGGTCTTGTTGAGCCATGGAAAAATGAACCATGCCCAACAGATTTTTGAGCATTTTTTGCGGCAGACTGATTTGTGTCACCCATTCTTTGGGTTCCTGCACCAGCGGGAAATCCTCGGCGGGCAGGGTTTGCAAGGCAAAACGGCTTTTCTTGGCCTGTACAGACATTTTCTTGCCGTCCAGCTTCACCATGACATCCGAATCTTCGGGGAGTGATCTCAAAATATCCAGGAATTTCCTCGCAGCCACTGTGGTCGCGGTGTCTTCACCACCCGCACCCACTTCTGCACTGGTTTGAATCTGCATTTCAATGTCTGAAGACAGCAGTGTCAGCAGGCCGCCCTGTTTTTTCAACAGAATGTTGGCCAACACCGGCAAGGTGTTTCGACGTTCGACGATGTTGCTGACGATTTGCAGTTTTCGAACCAATGCATCGCGTGAGCTATGAATTAATTCCATTTAATATTTCCTTATAGGATTAGTTAATAGAGTTGATTCGATTCTGTGGACAACTCTATTTTTTCCTTTGAATTGAGCTTCTTAGGTTCTTTCAAAATGGGTGTAGAACTTCCGGGATTCAATCTGCATACTGTGGATAACTTTTTTCGATTTTTCCGGGTTCTTTTTTTTCTGTGGATAACTCGTGTTGTTCTGCACGCTTATTACACAGTTATCCACAATTCTAAATCAACCCTTCAGGGTTTGGTCCAGCACGTGCAGCGCATGGTTCAACTCTGATGACTGATTTCGCAATTCCGATATCTTGTTTACCGCATGCAGTACCGTGGTGTGGTCTCTTCCACCAAACAACTCACCAATTTCCACGTAACTTTTCTCGGTTAATTCTTTGGCCAAATACATGGCCACTTGGCGCGGCAGCACAATTTGCGCTTGCCTGCGCTTTGAAAACATGTCTGCTACCTTGATTTTGTAGTAATCAGCCACTGTTTTTTGAATACTCTCAACCGACACCTGGCCATGGTGGACTGAAATCATGTCGCGCAAAGCTTCACGCACCAGGTCCATGGTCACCGGCTTGTTGTGAAAACTGGCGAATGCCATGATTCGTCTCAAGGCGCCTTCCAGCTCGCGAATATTGCTGCGCATGTGTTTGGCCACGAAAAATGCCACATCTTCCGAAAACAGTATTTTTTGCTGTTCAGCTTTCTTCAGCAGAATGGCTACCCGCATTTCAAGTTCGGGAGGTTCAATGGCCACGGTCAAACCGCTGTTGAAACGCGAAATCAGCCGGTCATCCATGCCCTGGATGTCTTTGGGATAGGTGTCGCTGGTGATGATAATTTGCTTCTTCGCAGCAATTAACTGCTCGAATGCATAGAAAAATTCTTCTTGCGTTCGGCTTTTGCCCCCGAAAAACTGAATATCGTCGATCAAAAGCAGGTCGAGCGAGTAATAAGAGCGCTTGAATTCTTCAAATGCCTTTTTTTGATAGGCCTTGACCACATCGCTTACATACTGTTCGGCGTGAATGTAACGAATTTGGGTGTTTGGGTTTTGTTCCAGCAGGCGGTTGCCGATGGAATGAATCAGGTGGGTTTTGCCCAATCCTACACCACCATACAAAAACAGTGGGTTGTAGCTCACGCCCGGGTTAGACGCCACTTGTTCTGCAGCGGCCCTGGCCAGCTGGTTGGCACGACCTGACACAAAATTGGAAAAACAAAGGTCGCGATTCAAGCGGCTGCGTTCATAGACCGTGGCAGCAATCTCATCGCGTTTTACGGCGGCCACTTTGGGTGCACCTTGTGTTACGGCTTCATTGCTGTTTTTGGCTGTGGCCGGGGGAGGCGCGATCAAAGGACTGGCCTGTTTTGCTGCCACCTGCCATTGAATGGCCATGTCGCAGCCAAAAAACTCGGTGGCCAGTTCATTAAAACGGCCGCCATAGTTGTTCAGCACCCAATCCAGCTTGAAGCGGTTCGGGGCAGCCATGCTCAGGCTGGCGGTGTCTTCATCAAATTCAACCACAGTCAGTGGTTCGATCCACAGTTTGATCTGTTGGGCTGGAATTTCCTTCCGAAGCGCTTCAACACAGTGGTTCCAGAATTGATCAATCACGTTATGAACAGCCTTATTATTCGGATGAACTGCTTTGCAGGAATTAAAACTCAGCGCTCCATTGTATCCAAACCCCCACGGATTGAGTGAGCGATTGACCGCCTTCACGCGAACTTGCAGATTTTTCTAGGTTTTTCCAGAATTTGCCTCTATAATTTTGGGTTCCCTTGGTGTGAGCTTCGATCCTTATTGGCTTCGTCTAATATGCCAAGCCAAGGGCCAAACCAGTTTTAACCTATTTTTCGCCAAATTTTAAGCCCATGTGGGCCAGAGGCTTGCCATGAAACGCACTTATCAACCTTCTAAAGTTCGCCGTCAAAGAACACACGGCTTTTTGGTACGTTCACGCACCCGTGGTGGTCGTGCCGTGCTGCGCGCACGTCGCTCCAAGGGCCGTGCACGTTTGTCCGTATAAGCCTGGCGCTTTGAACATTCTGAATTGCACAGGGTGGGTTCCGGGTCGCATGCGACAAAAATCACTCGATCTGAAACATTTGGTGGTCTGTTAAAAACCAGGCCAGTGGCCAAAACAGATCGATTGATGCTTCACGCACTGTTCGAAGACACCCCACCGCAGTTCGGAATACTGATCCCCAAGCGCTTGGCCAAACGGGCCGTGGATCGAAACACGCTAAAACGTTTGATCCGCCATGCCTGCCAAGAAGCATTGGGTAACTACCAAGGCAAATTCCTGGTTCGCTTAAGCAAACCAGTGTGTGCAGTAGGTCATTCAGATCGAGCGGCGTGGTGGATAGAACTCCAACAACTTTTCAACGATCTCTCACGGCGCGTGCCATCACAGCACTGATCCGTGGCTATCAGCTTGCTGTAAGTCCTCTTTTCCCGCCTTCTTGCCGTTTTTACCCCAGTTGCTCGGAATATGCCCTTGAAGCAGTTAAAATTCATGGCGCATGGAAAGGCGCGGCTTTGTCTTTAGGCCGCATTTGTCGATGCAATCCCTGGAATGCTGGCGGTTTGGACCCTGTTCCTGAAACACGCCGCACCAGTCGCGACTCTTAGTCATTAAGCTCAGTAATTAAGGATTTAAATGGAAACGCGCAGGCTAGTCCTCTTGATGATATTCAGTTTGTCTCTCATCATGCTTTGGGACAATTATCAGGCTTCTATTGGTAAGCCAACCTTGTTCGGCCTCAGCACTGGCGCGCAAACCAGCGACAAAGGCGATGCTACCAAGGCTGGCGGTTCATCAGCTGGCTCCGGCGCGGCCAATGACTTGCCTCAGGCAGTGGCTCCAACGGCTGGTGATGTTCCAGCTGATCCGAATGCAATCGCTTCAGACACTGCGGAAGCCGCACCCGCTGCGCAAACCATTACTGTTAAAACCGATGTGCTTGAACTGCAGTTTTCAAGCCAGGGCGTACAACTGATTACTTCAAAGCTGCTGAATCACCCTGCTGCCGAGAATCCGGAATTGCCGGTTCAACTGTTTGAACAAACAGCCAATCGAACCTATGTTGGCCAAGCTGGCTTGGTAGGTGTACCTGACGCGCCCAACCACCGTACCTTGTTTGAACTGGTGTCGGGTTCTACCGAGTTTGCGCCCGGCCAGGATCAATTAAAGCTTGTATTCAAAGCCACAAGCGGTGGTGTTGAAAACACAACCACTTACACCATTTTCAAGAATCGCTACGACATTGACCTTGTGATCAATGCACGCAACGCAGGTGTTGAGCCGGTATCACCCAGTGCTTATGTACAAATTACCCGCGATGGCAACCCGCTTGAAAGCGATTCTTCCCTGTACGCAACTTTCACGGGCCCGGCTGTTTACACACCCGAGAAGAAATACCAGAAGATCGACTTTGAAGACATCGCCGATCGCAGTGCAGACTATGTAAAAACCGCTGATTCCGGCTGGCTTGCCATGATTCAGCACTACTTTGTGTCGGCCATTATTGGTCAGGATGGTCCCCGCGAGAATTACACGCGCCAGGTAGATTCCAACCTGTATTCCATTGGTTTGGTCAGCAGCCTCGGCACTTTGGCGCCCGAACAAACGGCGACGTACACAGCCAAACTGTATACCGGTCCGCAAGATCAAAGTGTGCTGGAAGCCCTGTCACCCGGGCTGGACCTGGTAGTGGATTATGGCTGGCTCACTGTAATTGCCCAGCCCATCTACTGGTTACTGGAAAAAATTCACAGTTACATTGGCAATTGGGGCTGGGCCATAGTGGTACTGACCATTTTGATCAAGTTGGTGTTTTTCCCCTTGTCAGCAGCCAGTTACAAATCTATGGCTAAAATGCGCAAAGTTGGCCCGCGCATGCAAAAGCTGAAGGAACAATATGGCGATGACAAAATGGGCTTCCAGCGCGCCATGATGGAAATGTACAAACGCGAGAAAATCAACCCCTTGGGCGGTTGTATGCCCATTCTGATTCAGATTCCCGTGTTCATTGCCCTGTACTGGGTGTTGCTGGCCAGTGTAGAAATGCGCAATGCGCCTTGGTTGGGTTGGGTAACCGATTTGGCTGCGCCGGACCCCTTCTATATTCTGCCTGTGATCATGGCGGTGACCATGTTTATTCAAACCAAGTTGAACCCAACGCCACCCGATCCCGTTCAAGCCAAAATCATGATGATCATGCCCTTGGTGTTCTCGGTCATGTTTATTTTCTTCCCGGCAGGTTTGGTGTTGTACTGGGTTGTAAACAACATTTTGTCCATTGCCCAACAATGGGTAATTACGCGTCAAATTGAGTCTGCACCAGCCACAGCACGGTGATCCCATCGTCGCCATCGCCACCGCGCCGGGCAAGGGCGGGGTGGGGGTGGTGCGGTTTTCTTTTCCTTCCCCCTCTAGTTTTCAGGCCTTTTGTACGGCATTTTGCGGCAAGTTGCCCAAACCCCGCCTGGCAACTCTTTTAACGCTTCGTGATTTTGATCAGCATGCCATCGATGAAGGCATTGCCCTGTTGTTCAATGCACCCGCATCGTTCACAGGTGAGAATGTGCTTGAGTTTCAGGGCCATGGTGGTCAAGCGGTGTTGCAAGGTGTGGTAGGGCATGCCCTGGCCTTGGCCCGGCAGCTGAATATTCCGTTGCGCCACGCCATGCCAGGTGAGTTTACGCAACGCGCATTTTTAAACGACAAGCTTGATCTGGCCCAGGCCGAAGCGGTGGCCGATTTGATCGATGCCGGTTCTATAGCCACTGCCAAAGCCGCTGCGGCTTCGTTAAGTGGTGTGTTTTCGAAGCAGGTGAATGAGCTGGCCGACCGCATTGTGCATTTGCGTTTGCTGCTCGAAGCCACACTTGATTTCCCTGAAGAGGAAATCGAATTTCTTGAGAAGGCAGATGCCAAAGGTCAACTTGCGGATATCTTGAACGCACATCGACAGTTGCTCGGTGCAGCGCAGGAAGGAGTGAAGTTTCGCGATGGCTTGCAAATTGTGCTGGTGGGCGAACCCAATGTGGGCAAGTCGAGTTTGCTAAACGCTTTGGCCGGCGAGGAAATCGCAATCGTGTCGGCCATTGCGGGCACCACACGTGATCGAATCAAACAGGAACTGAATATTCGCGGCGTACCTTTGGTGCTGGTTGACACGGCGGGTTTGCGTGACACCGTGGACGAGGTCGAAAGAATTGGTATTGAGCGAACTCGAAAGTCGGTGGAAGAAGCCGATTTGTTGCTTATTTTGAAAGACGCAACACAGGGTCTTCAGGATGCATTGAATACCCACCTTGAACTGCCTCTTCATTTGCCCACCATCACCGTGTTGAACAAGGTTGATTTGCTGCCTAAGGTGCCACAATTGTTGAATGATTTATTGCCGGTATCTGCAAAGAACGGTTTGGGACTGGAGCAGTTAAAAGACGCCATACTGGCCAAGGTGGGCATTGCCCACACGCCGGACCATGGTTTCATGGCACGGCAACGACACGTCGATGCCTTGATGGTGTGTGGTCAGCATTTGGCGGTTGCGCATGAGTTTGCGCAACAGGACGATCGGATTCTGGATTTGTTTGCTGAAGAGTTGCGCCTGGCGCATGATGCTTTGGGAGAGATCACCGGGCGTATGCTGCCCGATGATTTGCTGGGATTGATTTTCAGCCGGTTCTGTATCGGCAAGTAAGGTTGGCAACTAAGGTTCAGTCGCAAAACACCAGTTGTGGGTCAGCAAAGGCCATTTGTTCGATCAGTTCTGATTCCTGCTCAAACACGGCACTCAAAAAGACCAGCTGCTCGCACAGCGATTCAATCGATTCATTGTGGCTATCCGGATCCAGATGTACCACCTGCTGGGTGCGTTCCACTTCATCCAGGTACTGCGCCATCAGGGTTTGCAGGGTTGGTTTGTTCAGTGCCCAGGTTTTAAGCTGGACCACCAAGGCGAAGCGTGCCTGTGCTGAGGCGGTTTTGCGCAGTTGTTGGGCAAAGTGGTTCAGGCCATGCGCCACATTGTCCAGTTCCATGGTGACTCGCGCCTCGGACTGGCGAAAGTAAAGTGGTTCACAGTCGTGTTGCTGATGTTGGACCAGTGCAATTGTCATGATGGCTTGCTCCGCAAAGGATTCGGTATGAGTCCATCTTACTGAGTTGAATTTTCCTGCCCATTCCGTGAAATGAGGATGCTTGTTTCTGATGCCCCCCCGAAATGCGGAACCCTTTGTAAAAAAAGGCAAAAAGCAGGCTTAATTGTTCCCCTGAATTCATGTACTCTTGGGGTGGAAGAAGAGACCCTAAGGTCCTGTGTGCCCGACTTAGCCTGCGAACAATGAAAAATCAAAAAATATTGGTGCTCGAAGATCATCCGCTGATTTCGATGGTGATCGAGGACGTCTGCAAAGACATGGCCCCTCACGCCCAAATTCATGTGGCGACCAGTCTGGTTCAAGCCCGCGAACACTTGTTTGAAAAACCTGACCTGATTATCTTTGATCTTACCCTCACCGATTCCAAGGGACAGCAAACGATAGACTGGCTGGACTCCATGTTCCCGAAAGTGTGTGGGTTGATTTATACCGGTTTTGTGAATGAGGACATTCAAACCCGCGCCGCGCACTCGGGCTACTCGGTGGTGGAGAAAACCTGTAGCCAGTCGGCTTTGGCCCATGAAATTGAGTCTGTGCTTTTTAAATCCGGCATTTTGAATGGCAGTTCATCCGACAGCGCGCCGGCCAACGAACACCAATCCAATATTGTGGCCTATCCCGGCGCAAAACCATTGACTTGGCGACAAGTGGAAATCATGAGAATGACTGCTGAAGGTTTGTCTGCAAAAATGGTTGCGCAGCGAATTGGGCTCAGTCCGGAAACCGTGCGTGGTCATATTCGGGAAATTTTCAAACGCTTGGAAGTATCGAACAAGGCGCAGGCGGTGAACGTGTTTCTGAAGGCTGAACGCAGCGTGAAAATGAAGCTGAACGATTGATTTTCGTCAGTGGTTGGGGTGGGGCACGCGTTTTAGATCCACGCCCACCGTCAGGGTGCCTATCATGTAATCCCCGTCGTACACTGGCACGCTCACTTGGGCAATCATGGCTTTGGTGCTGTCGTCCCAGCGGGCGCGGGAAATATGCGAATCGGGTTTTCTGGACGGCAGATTGGTATCAAAAATTGCGGTGAATTTTTCTTCATCACCTTGCCAATAATCGGTGGTCACCATGTTCATGGCGACGGTTTCCCCTTGGTTGCCCGTCAAAATCGCTTCTTTAAAGTAACTTTGTTTGTTCATCGCCGCGGTCAGCAAGGCGGAAACTTTTGAGTTCATGATTTGATCGGCCTCGGGCAAACGGCCTTTCAGTTTGATCCACCTCTCATCCAGTTCCATGATCCTTTCTTTACCAAGTTGACGGGCATTGGACGCCTTGACGGCCTCAATGACCTCAGGCTTGTTTGCCAAGGCTTTGATCTCCTTGATCAAGGTGCCTGCGCAAAAGGCGTAGGCGTTGGCGTTTGCAAGAAAGAAGGCCGTGAACAACAGACCCAGGTTCAACCAAGACCTTCTGCATCCAAACTTGACGTTGTACTTATCCATGTTCTGCTTATTTGGCGAGTTACTCGGCCAGTACCTTGATGAGTTTCAATTTAGACTTGGTCGGATTGCCTTGCAACTCCTTTCGGGTAAGGTAGCCCAATGCATTGGGATTGTTGGTCAGCAGGTCGACCATGTGTTGGCTGTTGCGCGCAACGGTGGGTGTTTTGCTGATGCCGATGCATTCCAGAAGTCGCTGAACCGTTCGAAATTCCTCGGTGGTGAAACCCAGGGTGCCTGAAATAAAGCGGCTGCGTTCACCAAACTCATCGTCCCGATCAATGACCAGCACGGTGGAATCACCCACAGCCTGGCTTTGGCCTGTGTACAGATCGCGCAGTTTTGTTTTCGAAATTTCATTGAAATGGATGCTGCTGGAACCCACCAACACCACTTCGGCGTTAGCCACGCCGGGGGCTCCTACCATCGTCAACAATGCGAGGCTGGTAATCACTGAATGCAAAAAATGTTTCACATCAAACCCTTGAAAATACTTTGACTACTTTGGGTAAGTTCTTGACACCACAAATACTATGAACTTTTTATTTTGTTAAATCTTGTGAACTCAGTGTAAGACATGCTGTGTGCGAACACAATTACTTGCGCACAGCTTTGCTCAATGTTTTCCAAAACGATTAATCAACACCAGAATTTTCTCGGCTTCGTCCACGATGGTGGGCCACACATCTTTGATTTCTGTCATCACCATGGTTTGTGCGGTCGGATCTTCCAGTGATTTATCCATTCTAGAGAACTGTTGTTTGACACTCTCTGTACCCAACATGCCCAGTACGCCCGCCAGGGAGTGAATTTCTCGTTTGAAGGTTTGAATGTCGTTGTTTTTTGCGCAGTCTTCCAGGCGTTCAATCAGGTTTTCACTGGTTTGTAAAAATTTGCCCAGGTACTTTGCCATTCGCTCTGGCTCAAAACTGTCTACTTTAAAAATTGCAGAATGGCGTGGGCTGGTGGCTGGTTCGGTGGCTGTGGCCGCATGCTCGGACAAGGACATGCGGGGTGTGTCATGCCTGGTTTCAAATCCTGTCAACACACCTTCTTTGTTGCGCAGGCAGCGCTTGATGGCGTCGAACAGGTTTTTCTCGTGAAATGGTTTGGTGAGCACGTCGTTAATGCCGTGTTCTTCGCAACGCACACGGGTTTGCTCGAAGGCGTGTGCGGTTAGTGCCATGATCGGAGTTACACAATGCACCGCATTTTCCCGAACCCAGGTTGCCAGCTGGTAGCCGTCAACAAAAGGCATTTCAAGGTCTGAAATCATCAAGTCAAATGGTTCGGGCGTGTTTTTAAGTATCTGTATTGCTTCGCGACCATCCTTCGCACAGCGGATCTGGTAGTTTTTCGGACTCAGGAAATCCAGCAGCAATTCCATGTTCAAAGGGTGATCTTCTACTATCAACAGTTTGGCTGAACGCACTTCCGTTTTATCAACGGCCGGTGTTTCGCTGGTTTTGGCAGCTTTGCGTGAAGTGGTGGTTTTTGTGGCTGGTGCAGGTGCAGATTGCTGCACCTGGCGCTCGGCCAGTTTCATCAGGTGCACCGGCAAAATGGGTGTGGTCAACACCCGGTTGTTGGGGTCTGCGCCGTGAATGCGTTGCAGTTCGGTTGCGTTGCGGTTGGAAAGCCAAACCAGGTTGTTGTTTTGGTTCAGGTGATTTGCTTTGAGCAGAGACAAGAGTTCGGGCGAGGTGGTGGCTATGTCGCTGTCGATGAACACAATATCTTTGGTTTCAAACGGCCGTTGGTCGGTGACCAGTTCTTCCGCCGAAAGCGCGGCCAGTGGCACATAAAACTGGTCCAGAATGCTGGAGATGGAGCGGTGCAGCTTTTGGTCCAGCGAGCAGATGTAGGCTCGTTTGATGTCTGGGCCATGCAGCAAATTCGGATTGCGGGCAGGTGCCTCGGCTTCCTGGGTTTTCAGGTTCAAGGTGAAATAAAACACCGAGCCGCGCCCCGGTGTGGAATGGGCATGAATGTCGCCCTCCATCAGGTGCACCAATTCTTTGGCAATGCTCAGCCCCAGGCCGCTGCCGCCGAACATGCGTGTGGTGCTCGAATCCGCTTGCGTGAACTTGTCGAATACGCGTTGCAACTGGTCTTTACTCATGCCAATGCCAGTGTCGCTGACACTGAATTGCAGGGTAACCTGGTCGTCGAGTTGCTTGAGCACTTTGACGGTGAGGTTGATGTGCCCTTCGCTGGTGAACTTGATGGCATTACCGATCAGGTTCTTCAGAATTTGACCCACGCGCAGAGAATCGCCAACCAGTCGGTTCAGGGTTGATTGCAGGCCTTTGCCTTGAAGGGTGTACAGCAGGCGAATGTTTTTATCCAGCGCTGAGTTACCCAAGGTGCCAAATACTTCTTCCAGCACATCGTCAAGGCGAAATGGACGCTGCTCCAGCTTGAACATGTCGGATTCAATTTTTGACAAGTCCAGAATGCTGTTGAGCAAGTGAAGCAGATTGTCGCCTGACAGTTGAATTTTGGTCAGGTAGTCTTTTTGCTTTTCGTTCAAATCGGTTTTCAGTGTGAGTGCTGTCATGCCGAGAATCGCATTCATCGGCGTTCGAATTTCGTGGCTCATGTTGGCGAGGAACGAGCTCTTGATTCTCGATTCATTCTTCGCACGTTCTTTTTCCACGTTGGCCAGGCTGACCTCTTCAAGCGCTTGTTTCACGCGTTCGCTTTTTTCCAGGTCGCGCTGGAATGAACGAATCATTCGGTTGAATGCGCGAATCAGCAGGTTGATTTCATGCGAGCCCGTGCGGTTGTTTACACGTACTGTGTAATCGCCCTTCATGATTTCTTCACTGGCGTTGTAAAGCGAATTGATAGGGTCGATCACCTTTTTCTTGATGGACACCAAACCGATGAACAAGCCCAACAAAAAGAGCAGGGTGAACACCACATCCAGATAAACGCTGTAGGTGAGTTCTTTGCGAGAGGCGTCAATCAAACCCAGGTAGCGGCTTTTTTCACGCGCAATGAACGAGGACAATTCTGCGGACAATGCATTGGTCAGTTCAATGTGTTCACGGTCGAACAACACACCGAATGTTTCTTTGACTTCGGGCGGCGACAAGTATTCGCCTTCCCGTTTGTCAACGAAGCGGGTAATACCGCTGGCAAACGCGCTGAGTTCGTTTTTCTCAAGTTGATGGCGCAGATCGAGGATTCGCTCAATGGCAGGCTCGTTTTCAGCGATGAATCTCAGCGAGTAAAGCCTTTCACTGAGGTTTTGCCCGATACCCCAAGACACTGCAGAATCTTTGTTTTGACCCGTAATTACATCGACCCAGTAGTCTGCTTCCACCTCGGTGGTGTAAATACGGCTGCCGTTGTGCAGGCCCACAATGTCGAGGTAGTGATTAATGTACTCTGGGTTGCGGCTGGCTGCGTAAAGTAGCACCAGCTTTCGCATGGCTTCAAACTCGGCCAGCGTGCGGGTCAAAATGGCTTCATCGGAGGCCCAGGCCTGGTAATAATCTTCCTGAACGGTTTGCTGGTGAATCGAAATGCTCTTCACACCGATGCCGAATACCGAGAACACCAGAATGAGTAAACCAAATATTCGAATCAGCAGGGTCAGTTTCATGGGCCAGCCTTGTTATTGGTATTGTTCGGCCCAGGTTCAGTGACTTTGCGCTTCTTCAAGTAACCGCGATTGTCGTTCTGCCTTGGTGAAAATAGACACTGCATGGGCTCGATTCTGAGCGCCTAGTCTAACAAGGACTTCACGCATGTGGGCGCGAACAGTCTCAGGACTCAAGTTCATGTCGCGGGCAGCCTCTTTTGCGGTCATTCCCACAGCAATGCGACGCATGATTTCAACTTGTCGCCAAGTCAGCGGTTTTTTGGAGCCTGGCGCAATGATGTTGGATTGAAACTCGTTTTTGGACTTCATTTTGTCCGCACTCATTCCTTCCTGGCAACTCACGCCTGTGGCCATCAACCCTTTCATGACTGCATCCAACAGTTCATGGTAATCGGCAGATTTTCGCACACAAGGAATTTCCATTTCGTCCAGTTCCTGGAGGATGTCGTCGTGTGTGGTGCCCGTAAATGCCAGCAGTTGCGAGAACGGGAACAGGTCGCGTACGCGTCTGGCAGAGGCGACGCCTTCGCAGTCGGGCAAGTTTAGATCAAAAATGACGAGGCGCGGATTCTCATGAATGTGCTGTTCACTGGCCTGAATGGTGGGCACTTTGAGCACACTCAGGTCTGGTGCATGCTCGGTCAGCATGTCAGCCAGCATCATGGACACCAGTGGATGATCTTCAATCAAAAGTACAGCGTTGGGGTTCATTCGGCAACCTCCCAATTTGTTTGCCAAAAATAAAAACCGGTATTACCGATATGTTTGAATAATCTTACGTGTGAACCCTCGAAGCGATGCCCCTTCATTTGGAGGATGGCTTCATTTGAAGCGTGCGGGTACGAAATGATTTCTCCCTCAAATAGGGGGGGGTCTCTTTGTGTTGATGGTGCCAAACCTGCCATCCACTAACCTAACGGTATCGAGTCTAAATGCCGTTTGGCCAGGTGAATGTTGTGAGTGAGTCGGAATCAAAACCACTGGAAGTCTGGGTCGCTGAAGATTCACCGTTCTACCGGCTTGTGGTGGAAGAGGCCATTGAAGAAATTGCCAAGGTGACTTATCTGTCCATTTCGCTGACGGTGTTTGAGCGCTTCGGTGATATCCGTGCAGCGTTCAATCAAGCTGAACGGGGCTTGCGGCCTTTGCCTTCTGCCGTGTTGTCAGATCTCCATTTTCCCGACAATGCCCATGACGATTTGCAAGACATTCTGGTGTTCTACAGCAGGTATGTGCATGCTGTGCCAGTGTCTTACATGTCTTGTAATCTGGAAAGCTTGGAGCTTGCTGAAAGCCTTGCTGAGCACCGCTCGGACGCTATGCAGCCAGCGCGGTTTTTGCGCAAAGACACCGCAGAGACAATGACCAATCTGGTCAAAACCATTCATGCGATGGTGTTTGCGCCACGCACTCAGCATTCAAGCCTTGGTGCTACGCTGGCCTAAGCCCGGCTTTCACTCAGTTCTCAAAAACCCGGAAGACAATCAGGAAACAAGGCGCGTTTCGCGCAGTGTCCAGAAATGGTGAAATCAGAATGTCGCAAGGTACTTTGTTGTCCGGGTTGATCTCGTATTCTGTTTTTACAAGAATTTTTTGGTGACTTAGAAACCCGACAAGCAACTGGCGATAGTGCCTTGTCGGGATGCGACCGTGGATGAGGTGATATGGATTGCGCCCCAACCACTTGTCTCGCCCCTGGCCCACAAATGTCTCGAATGCCGAATTCACATACAACAAACCAAATGGGTCTTTGGTGTTGCGAATGTCGTTGGTCACCATGATGACTTCGCGAATCTGTTCAATCGCTGAATTCAGCATGTACAAATCGCTGCTTTGATTTTTGCGCTTGGTGATGTCTTTGATCAGGATGGTATAACCAGTGCCCGATTTGAAGACACGCAATGAAATCCAGCGTTTGATGAATCCCACAAACTGTTCAACAGATTTGGAGAAGCCCACTTGGTTGACTGTCTCCAGCAAAGATGCAAACTGGTTTTTGTCCAGGTCCGGAATCAATTCATTCAAGGGCATTGCATGGACAAAAAGTTCTTTGTCTTTTTGCAGCAGGCTTTTTGCATTTCGGTTCACAAAGCTGACATTCAGGCTAGAGTCGATTTCAACAAGACCATCGGTAAGGTTGTCGACAATTAGGTTGTAGGTCAGCAGATTCTTTTCAAGTGATTGCTCCACTCGGCGCGTCTCAGAGATGTCGACAATTGAGCCGTACAGTCCCATCGGCACGCCCTCGTCGCTGATGGAGGGGCGAATCATCATGCGAAACCATTTCTTTTTCTCGTGTTGCCCGAGTGCTTCAAACTCAAGGCTGGCCGGTTTACGGTTGTTGATGCATTCAATAAAAAGCACCGCGATATTGCGGCCAGACAACCTGGAGAGAATGGAGCTGAGGTGAAAAATCGAATTGAGCGAGTCTTTGTTGGAGCCCAATACCTCGCGCAGCATTTCAGTGGTTTTAAGCGATCCACTTTCGAGGTGGTAATACCAGCCGCCCACTTTGGCCAGAGTACCGGTCAAATTCAAAAGACTTTCATCAAAAATAGATTTTTGAACCGAAGACGATTTGTTGATCATCGCCGTAAAATTGGCGATCACCGATGGTTTTTTGAATGCAGTGAATCCCTTTTTCGGGCAAAGCTCCATGCGCAGCCAAGTGCTGTTTTCATCCTGAAAGTTCAGGCGCACCCAAGCTTCCGAGGGCAAATTGCTTTTCAGGCATTGATTCAGGATTTTCGAGAACGTTTCTTGGTCTTCGCCGTAAAGCAAATCAATAAAACTTTCCTTGAGTTTTATTTTTGTGAACTCTTCATCACCTGCGCTGGCCAGGCCGGTGATTAATCCCTGGTGATCGAGTGCGAGCCGGCCTTTCACGGTTTCCCTCAAAAAAGACTTGGGAAACTTTTTCAGGTCCAGATGGGGCTCCATGCGCGACAAACTGTCGGAATCGTTTGACACTTCTTGGTGAAGGGCTTCCAGCGCAGGTTCGCTGATTTTTTTCACCAAACCAAACAAGCGTGTGTCACCTGCGTTGCCGCTGTCATAAACCTGTTCTTCAAAGCGCACAATGTCGCCGCTGGGCAAACGGACGCGATACACAAACGCATTTCCATCGCGTTTAAGTCGCGCTTTCTCGACCATTTCCCGGTCTTCGTCGATTGGTAAGTTATGGAACCAGCTGGCCTGTACCACACGGGTTTGCGAAAGGTTGAGCCATTTTTCCATGGAGGGCGACAGTTCGATCAGCCCACCGTGATCGGTGTTCTTCCAGCTACCCAAACCTTGATTGTTGTAGTTGTGTTGTTGTTTGGAATTCAATTCGTTTGATTCTTTGGCTTTCAGTGCACGCTCAACAAGACTGTGTTCAACCAATTTGGCCAAGGCAATTGCAACGGACACTTCAGATTTTGTCCAGGTTCTCGCAGTGTTGTCGAGCAGGCAAAATGTGCCAATGTTGTTGCTGTTCACCGAGCGAATGGGGATTCCCAAATAAGCGCGAATCCAGGGGCTACCAAGTACCAGGGGGTTGGTCTTGAACACTGGGTGTTCAAGGCAGTCGTTGATGACATGCGGTTGATCATGTTGAATGGTGTGAGAACAAATGGAAAGGTCGCGTGGAACTTCCTTGACTTCGAAACCGCGTTTTGCTTTAAACCAAAGTCGATCAGAATCTACAAATGCAATGAAGCAGAATGCGCAATTGAACGCTGACAAACCCAGGTCCACTAGCGCTTCAAAGTACTCTTCTTTTTCCGTGTCCAGAATATCAAGTTGGTAAAGCTCGGTGAGCCGGACCGCCTCGTTGATTTCTTTTGGACTGCTCATTGTGGAAGTGTCTCCGTCCCTTTTCCTCTCGGTAACCACTTTACACTTTGTCACCCGTACGAGGGACCACACTTTTGAACTACCCAATAAAAAATAGGAAAGTTTCGTGGGTAATTACCCTAGTTCGTGCTTAAAAGCACCCGTATTTGCTCTACACGTTTGCGGTTTGCGTCCAGGTCGCTGTATCCAACCCGCGAGGCCGAACGAACATGAAGTAATCCACTGCCCTGGTCTATGCGAAATTCCACATCGTCCACAAAGCCGAAAAGATCGCTTGTGAAAGTGCTGGCCATGTATTGATCATTGGAAAAGTTTACATCGCCGCCCAAGAGTTCGATGACTTCTTTCACCTTCAGCAAAGGTTCTTCTCCCATGCCTGGCGTGATCGGCAAGGCGGCGATGGAGTGATCATCCGACGGAGAACTCTCGCTGCTCACACAGTTGGGTTTGTTTGGGCAGGGTGCCAACTGCCCATTGGCCAGTCCGGGGGGCGCACCGGTTTCTGAGTACAGGCCAAGGCCAAAGAAAACGATGATTACCAATGTGATCAACACGATCAAGCTGAGCAATGCTCTTTTCACGTAAAAGCCCCTTCTGTCATATACTGATTGTTGAATTTTCTCCAGTTTAGCGGTCAGTGAGATCAGATGTCCAAGCCTTTGCAGTTTAAGTTGTCCGAGGAAGATGTTTCCCGCATTGTAGAAATGGCCTGGGAAGATCGAACACCATTTGAAGCGATAGAACTTCAATTTGGTTTGAATGAATCTCAAACCATTGAACTCATGCGCGCAAGCATGAAAGCCAGCAGCTTCAAAATGTGGCGCGAGCGTGTCACTGGTCGCAAAACCAAGCACCTGAAGTTGCGTGGCTTTGTTCGCACCAAAGCCTATGCGCCGGGGCATTACAAAATTCGCTGAGGGAGTTCGTTCACTGAGTAACCAGGCACCTGCTTGAACAGGGAGGTTTTAATTGCTAAAAGAACAGCACAACTCCCCATTGGCAGCGCGCAGTGGGCAGGAATGGATGCTCTGGTTCGGGCGGGCTTCGCAGCATCTGCCCGATCTTCACCGCGCATTCCAGTTTTTGGAGAGCAGTTGTGAGCTTCTCGACTCAAATGATGAAGCCGACTTCAAGTCCAGGCCACGAAAGCTGAAACAACTGATTAACCGTTTTGTTGGTCAGGCGCGTTGCCCCTCTGCGCAATCCTGCGAGCGAATAGCAATTCGCACCCAGATTCTTGATGGCTGGCTGCAATCGGAATTGCAGCGCCAACACGACCCCAATTTGTTGGTTGAACTGGGCGCGCATGGGCTGCAAAAGTTGCTGGCCATTTGCGAGGGTGCCGATGACAAGCATGGCTTGTTGCTCAAGGCAGTGCGCGAATTCACGCGCGACTGGTTGAGCATTGTCTCAGCGCGAATTGAAAACCCCATTGAGCGTGCGCACCTGGTGTATCCGGTGGCCATGTTGGATCAGGCCGGTTTGGTAGACCCTTCCTGGTGGTGGAAGCAAATCGCTTTGTGTGATCGCCACACCGTGCTGGGTTTGCTGGAACTTGAAATCAATGAAATGAATGAAATGCAGCCCACCAGCAATGTAAGTTGGCGTTCTTTCGACAAGCGGTGGAGAAGGCTGCGCGTTCGCGCTCTTCTTGAGTATCTTGGTGAAAAGCGCCTGTTGGCCGAGTTGCTCAGGAAGTCGGCCGTTGATGATTTTGAAGCCGTGGTGGCAGTTCGCATGTTGCGCGATGCCGGTCGCTCGCGAGATGCGATTGTGCAGGCCGAGCAGTGGCTGCGTGCTTTGCCCAGAAGCCCGGTGTTGGCTGAAGCGCTGTTCGATTTGTATTGCGAGGACGGCTGGGATGAAGAGGCCTTGGCATTGGCTGTGACCCACCACGGTTACGACCCCAACCCCGTGTGGATTGAGCGTTTGGGGCGACTGGTGTTGCCCGCAGCCAAAGCGCAAGCCAAAGTTTGGAAAAAACAGTTGGCTGCCTAGGCGGTGTTACAACAAATCCATTTGACCCTTGCGGGTTTTATAGCGGAACGATTCAAGCACAGTCTTGCCCTGCGGGTTAACAAAGTGTTTTAATTCGATGCCCGCATGCAACTGCCCTGCCTGCACCACGCGCAAATACCAGCCGCAATTGCCCTGCTGAATCATTTGTTTTGGGGCTGCGCCAAAACCCATGCGAATGGCAAACTTGTGACATGGCTCGCGTGGGTCGGTGACCCGCAGCCGAACCTCTCCCAATTCAAACTCATCTCCAATTCTCACCTGGGTTTCATCCAGACCCTCCACCACCAGGTTTTCGCCCAAAAATCCCCAGGGCAAATCGGTGTCCAGGTTTTTCTCTTGGCGGCGCGCTTTCCAAAACTCATAGTGCTCAGCGGGCATCATGTACACGGCCTTGTCCAATCCACCATGCACCGACAAATTGCATTGCTCATCGCCTTCCAGACCCAGCTTTTTCAGTTCGATGGGGATCGGATTTTGTTCAGTGCTCATGGCCTGTTTTTTGATCCCGCTTGCCTCGGTTTTGATGTCACCCGATGCCGTTCGATAGACCAGTGGGGCAACCAGGCCCGTGCAAATTGCAATCAGCTTCATGAGGTTTCCGTAGTCGTGCAGTTTCGCCACTTTACATGGCCTGTGTCGGAAAGCAAACACCGTATGCGATTAGGCGATAATGCCTATAGGAAAAACTTATTTCCGTTTGCTTACAACATGTTAAACTCGAGGGCTAAGTTTGCGGATAAGCGACAAATCGATCGCCCGTGTGCTTGGTGTCATGTTCCGGTCACACTGTAGAGCAACGCCAAAGCCCCCGCACAAAAGAATTACATTTGTCTATCTGGAGGTTTTAGCATGAGTGCAGTGCTGTCTATGGTCAGCCAGACCGTGCCATCGTATGTCAAGCACAAGAAACTTGTGGCCTGGGTGCAAGAAATTGCGGCCCTTACCGAGCCCAAGAATATTGTGTGGTGCGATGGTTCACAAGAAGAGTACGATCGCCTTTGCGCAGAAATGGTTGAAGCAGGAACACTGCGCAAACTCAACCCTGAAAAGCGCCCCAATTCTTACCTGGCCTGGTCTGATCCTTCAGACGTGGCCCGCGTGGAAGACCGTACCTACATCTGCTCTGAAAAGAAAGAAGATGCAGGCCCCACCAACAACTGGGAAGATCCCGCAAAAATGCGAGCTACCTTGAACGGTTTGTTCAAGGGCTCCATGCGTGGTCGCACTTTGTATGTGGTTCCGTTCTCCATGGGCCCATTGGGCAGTCCAATCGCGCACATTGGTGTTGAATTGTCTGATTCCGCCTATGTGGTTGTGAACATGCGCATGATGACGCGCATGGGCAAAGCTGTGTATGACGTGCTGGGCGAGAACGGCGAATTTGTGCCTTGCGTACACACAGTGGGCGCGCCTTTGGAAGCTGGCCAGAAAGACGTTGCCTGGCCTTGCAACCCAACTACCAAGTACATTGTTCACTACCCTGAAACTCGTGAAATCTGGTCTTATGGTTCCGGTTACGGCGGTAACGCCTTGCTGGGCAAGAAATGCCTGGCTTTGCGTATTGCCTCTACCATGGGTCGCGACCAAGGCTGGTTGGCCGAGCACATGCTGATTCTGGGTGTTACAAACCCAGAGGGCAAGAAGTACCATGTGGCTGCAGCCTTTCCCTCGGCTTGCGGCAAAACCAACTTCGCCATGTTAATTCCACCCGCATCCATGAAGGGCTGGACTGTTACCACCATTGGTGACGACATTGCCTGGATCAAGCCCGATGCAAACGGTAAGCTTCGCGCCATTAACCCGGAAGCGGGTTATTTTGGCGTGGCCCCCGGCACCAACACCAAAACCAACTCCAACTGCATGGCTTCACTGAACGCCAATGTGATTTTCACCAACGTCGCTCTGACAGATGATGGCGATGTGTGGTGGGAAGGCTTGTCCAAAGAAGCGCCTGCGCACTTGGTCGACTGGACTGGTCAGGACTGGACCCCGGATTGTGGTCGCAAGGCCTCTCACCCCAACGCCCGCTTTACCGTGGCCGCAGAACAAAACCCTGTGATCGACAACAACTGGGACAACCCAGCAGGTGTTGAAATTGACGCCTTCATTTTTGGTGGTCGTCGTTCAACCACCGTTCCGCTGGTTACCGAAGCCCGCAATTGGGTTGAAGGTGTTTACATGGCAGCCACCATGGGTTCAGAAACCACAGCGGCGGCTTTCGGTCAGCAAGGTGTGGTTCGCCGCGATCCGTTCGCCATGTTGCCATTCTGTGGTTACAACATGTCTGACTACTTCCAGCACTGGCTCGATTTGGGCAAGAAGCTGGAGTCGTCTGGTGCCAAGTTGCCCAGCATTTTCTGCGTAAACTGGTTCCGTACCGATGCAGATGGCAAATTCATTTGGCCTGGTTTTGGCGAGAACATGCGAGTACTGGCATGGGCCTTGGAGCGAGTTGAGGGCAAAGGCAAGGGCGTTGACCATGTATTTGGCACCTCACCGAGCTACGACGACATTTCTTGGGATGGTCTGGAGTTCAGTAAAGAGCAGTTCGACTCTATCACCGCGATTGATAAAGCGGCTTGGCTTGAAGAGTTGAATCTGCATGCTGAATTGTTCGAGAAACTGAAGCACAACCTGCCAGCTCAACTGGAAGAAACCAAAGCACAAATCGCAAGCCGCTTGGCGGCCTGATTTGGCTTGAACGTTTTGACTTTTTTCTGATACTCCGGAATTAGTCCTATGGCGGGCGCCCACAAGGCGCCCGTTTTCTTTTCTGCGGAATTTCTTCATGTTTGAAAACATTGAGTTGTGGGTGTTGCTCGCCTTGTGCGTCGCTGCATTTGGTGCGGGGCTGATCGATGCCATGGTAGGTGGTGGGGGGTTGATCCAGATTCCGGCCCTGTTCGGGTTAATGCCTTCCCAGGGTCATGCCACCTTGCTGGGCACCAACAAAATATCCAGCGTGGTGGGTACCACATTCGCGGCTTACAAATACGCCAAGGCCATTCAGGTTCCATGGAATGCAGTTGTGCCAGCCACGGCGATGGCGCTGATAGGCGCCTACTGCGGCGCATACATCGTGACGCAAATTTCGACCGAGGTGCTGCGTTTGATGTTGCCCTTGCTGTTGATCGCTGTGGCCATTTACACCTTTTTGCGCAAAGACCTGGGCAGTGTACATGCACCCAAGTTAGACAAGAATCGTGAACGATTCTTCGGTGCTTGCGTGGGGTTGGCAATTGGTTTTTATGACGGGTTTTTCGGCCCGGGCACCGGTTCGTTTTTGATGGTGGCTTTTGTTGTGTTCTTCGGCTTTGATTTTTTGGCCGCCACCGCAGGCGCAAAAATGGTGAACATTGCCTGCAACCTGGCTTCGCTTGCCTGGTTTGCGCCCGCAGGGCATGTGATTGTTGCTTTGGGTTTGTTGATGGCTGTGTTTAACCTGGCCGGTGCAAGGGTGGGTGCCAGTTTGGCCATTCGCAAGGGTGCCGGCTTTGTGCGTAAAGCGCTGTTGACGGTTGTGTTTTTATTGATACTGCGCACCAGTTACGACAGTTATTGGCCATACTTGAAAGCGTGGTTTGCGTGATTGTTCCACGTGGAACATGTGGGGAAGTCGGGTTTGGCGCAATATACGGGATGCTATATGAATGATCTGAGGCTTGTGTGCTGCACCAGCTGGCCTAAGCAAGTCTTCTGATTCCGGCTTGATGCTTCTGGCTTGGGGCATGCGAAACGCTTTGGCGTCTTCGCATCGGTTCCTGTTGGAACCGCCCCGCGCTGCGAATCCGCCGGGACGCCTCGCAAAACCGGCAAGGCGACTCAGCACCCAAGCCTTGCCCTAGCTAACGAACGCAGTTTCCGTCGCTGTCGCGTGCACCGTTGCCAGCGCACTCAGGCTGCAATGCCCTCGCAGCGCCGATCAAGAAAACCTGCCCTTGGTGTTGAATTCGCCGTCCGTTCGGCGATGCCGAAAGCGCAGCCCGCCCGCTGTTTAGCGGGTGCGCTTAGGGCGGTTAATCAACAACAAGGGGGTTGTCAGGTTTTCTGGCGAAAGAGGGTATGCGTCTGAGCGAGCGACGTAAGCGACGTAAGGAGTCGAGCGAGACAAATGGGCGCGCGAGCAGGTGTGTACCAAAGCAGCCGATCAATCAGGAAAGTATGCGATTGAGCAACCTTGTCTGTTTTCTGTTCCACGTGAAACATGTTCACTTGGGCAAAATCATGCCGAAGCATATAATTGCGCCATTGTCGCCGAATCAAGTGTGTTTGATTTCGGCATTTGAATGTTGAATCCCATGTCGGATTCCGGCACCCAGTGCCAGGAGTGAATCATGTTTTATCCCGAAGAGTTTGATGTCATTGTTGTGGGCGGTGGTCATGCAGGTACCGAGGCCGCACTTGCAGCCGCGCGTGCAGGAAGTAAAACCCTGCTACTCACCCACAACATCGAAACGCTTGGGCAAATGTCATGTAACCCGTCGATTGGCGGTATTGGTAAGGGCCATTTGGTCAAAGAGGTGGACGCTTTGGGCGGTGCAATGGCCATCGCTACCGACGAAGCTGGGATTCAGTTCCGTATTCTGAACAGTTCCAAAGGCCCGGCTGTGCGGGCTACCCGTGCGCAAGCAGACCGTGTTCTGTACCGCCAGGCCATTCGAACGCGTCTCGAGAACCAAATCAATTTGAGTATTTTCCAGCAGTCTGTTGAAGATCTGTTGTTGGAAGGTGATCGAGTGTGCGGTGCGGTTACGCAGATCGGCTTGAAGTTTAAGGCCAGAGCTGTGGTGCTGACGGCGGGTACTTTTTTGAATGGCAAAATCCATGTGGGTTTGCAAAATTACTCCGCTGGTCGGGCAGGGGATCCTCCCTCGATTGGTTTGGGCATGCGTCTGCAAGAAATGAAGTTGCCGCAAGGTCGCCTGAAAACCGGTACGCCGCCACGCATTGATGGTCGCAGCATCGACTTCTCAGTCATGCAAGAGCAGCCAGGTGATCTCGATCCCGTGCCCGTGTTTTCCTATCTGGGCAACGCAGCCATGCACCCGAAGCAGCTGCCGTGCTGGATCACGCACACCAACCAGGAAACCCACGACATTATTCGCGGTGGACTGGACAGAAGCCCAATGTACACCGGTGTGATCGAAGGTGTGGGGCCCCGTTACTGCCCATCGATCGAGGATAAAATCCATCGTTTCGCGGACAAGGAGTCGCACCAAATTTTCCTGGAACCCGAGGGCTTGAGCACCAATGAGTATTACCCGAATGGTGTTTCTACGTCTTTGCCATTCGATGTTCAGTTGAAACTGCTTCACTCCATCAAAGGTTTGGAGAATGCGTACATCATGCGGCCAGGGTATGCGATCGAATACGATTATTTCGACCCGCGTGCGTTGAAAACCACGCTTGAAACCAAAGCCATCGAAGGTTTGTTCTTCGCAGGCCAAATCAATGGCACCACGGGTTACGAAGAGGCAGCCGCCCAAGGTTTGTTGGCGGGCGTGAATGCGGCACTGATGGTGCAAGGCAGAGAGCAATGGACTCCCCGCCGTGATGAGGCCTATCTGGGCGTGCTGGTAGACGATTTGAGCAGCAAGGGTGTGGCAGAGCCATACCGCATGTTCACAAGTCGTGCAGAGTATCGTTTAAGCCTGCGGGAGGACAATGCGGATCAGCGTCTCACGCCAATTGGCCGCAAGTTGGGCTTGGTCGATGACATCCGCTGGAAGGCTTTTTCGGAAAAGCGGGAATCAGTGGAGCAGGAAAAGCAGCGTTTACGTTCCACGTGGATCAATCCAAAAATTGTTGCCCAGGCCGAGGCAGAGCGAGTGCTGCACAAAGGAATTGATCGCGAGTACAACTTGTACGACTTGCTTAAACGCCCGGATGTCAGTTATCAAGATCTCAGCACGCTGAGTAAAGAGAATGGCGAAATGGCGTTAAGCAATCCTTTGCAACAAAGTGATTTGGTTTCTCAGTTGGAAATCGAGGTGAAGTATGCCGGTTATGTGCTGCGCCAACAGGCTGAAGTAGAGCGTGGTGCGGGCAATGAATCAATCCGACTCCCAGCGGACTTTGATTATTCGGGCGTAAACGGTTTGAGCAAAGAGGTGCAGCAAAAGCTGAATACCCACAAGCCTGAAACCATTGGTCAGGCTGGTCGTATTCAAGGTATTACACCCGCAGCTATTTCCTTGTTGCTTGTTCATCTAAAGAAACGTGATTTGTTGAATCGAAGTGCCAATCCCGGCAAATCTTCCGATGGAACCACGGAGCAAGTGGCTTGAATTCACTGCACCGAAAACCAAAGTCTGAAATCCTGGGGATTTCAGACCATGCACTGTTGGAAGAGGGGGTCGCCACTTTACGTTTGGGGTTGAATTCAGACCAGCATGCGCAGCTTTTCAAGTATGGCCAACTGATTCAGAAGTGGAACCGGGTTTATAACCTCACTGCCATTCGTAACAATCGGGAGTTGATCACACACCATTTGCTGGACTCCTTGGCTGTGTTGCCTGAAATCTCATTTGCTTTGCAGGCTACGACCAATCCAAGAATTCTGGATGTGGGTGCAGGCGCGGGCCTGCCCGGTTTGGTGTTGGCGATTGCGCAGCCCAGCTGGCAAATCACACTGATTGACACGGTTCAAAAAAAAGTCGCTTTCATGCAGCAGGCCATTGCCAGCCTGGGTTTGAAGAATGCGCAGGCTGTGCACGGGCGGGTGGAGGAATTCCAGGTCGACGCCCCGTTTGATCTGATTTGTTCCCGCGCTTTTTCCAGTATTGGTAATTTCATTGCACTTAGTCAGCATGTGTTGGCTGAGCATGGCCAGTTTGCCGCCCTGAAAGGGAGGGTTGAGGTGGACAGCGAAGTTCCTGCTGGTTGGCAAATTAATGCGCTTCATCCAATTGATGTGCCATTCTTGGACGAGGCAAGGCACTTGTTCATGATTAAACGCTAAAATCAAATCATTCATTCACAGGACAAGAAGATGGCGAAAGTTTTCTGCATAGCCAACCAGAAAGGTGGCGTGGGAAAAACCACCACAGCAGTGAATCTGGCTGCCGGTTTGGCCATGGCAAAACAGCGCGTGCTACTGGTTGATCTTGACCCCCAAGGCAACGCCACCATGGGCTGTGGCATCGACAAACGCAGCGTAAAACACACGGTTTATCAGGTGTTGGTGGGCATGGTGGGCGTGGCCGAGGCGACCGTTCGCGCAGAAGGCGAGTTTGATGTTTTGGCAGCCAACCGCGAACTTGCTGGCGCTGAAGTTGAAATGGTCGAGTTTGAAGACCGTGAAATCAAGCTGCGTGAAGCCATCTCCGAAGTGGATGATCAATACGATTTCATTTTGATCGATTGCCCACCCGCACTGTCTCTGCTCACCCTGAACGCCTTGTGTTGCGCCAATGGCGTGGTCATTCCCATGCAGTGCGAGTATTACGCACTGGAGGGTCTGAGTGATTTGGTCAATACCATCAAGCAAGTGTGCAAGAACTTGAACCCGAACCTGACCATTATTGGTCTGCTGCGCGTGATGTACGATCCGCGAATGACGCTTGCTCAGCAGGTTTCCGCTCAGCTGGAAAAGCATTTTGGCAACAAAGTATTTAAAACCATTATTCCCCGCAATGTGCGCTTGGCTGAAGCACCAAGCTACGGGGTGCCCGGTGTGTTGTTCGATAAAACCAGCAAGGGTGCAAAGGCCTATTTGGACTTCGCCAACGAAATGGTCGACCGACTGGGTCTTCCCATCGCCGCATAACTTAATAACCAACAAGAAGCCATGAACGCAATCAAACGCACCAAAGGTCTGGGCCGGGGCCTGGAAGCGCTATTAGGCCCTTCTGGCGACGATGCCAACAAAGACATGGGTGAGCAGGTGATGACGCTGCCTTTGGGCAAGCTTCAGGCTGGTAAGTACCAGCCGCGCTCCCGCATGGATGAGTCATCCCTGATGGAGCTGGCTGAGTCCATCAAAAGCCAGGGCATCATGCAACCCATTCTGGTTCGCCCGATCGGTTCTGGTAAATACGAAATTATTGCAGGCGAGCGTCGTTTCCGTGCGTCGAAAATGGCGGGCCTGGAAGAAGTGCCGGTGTTGGTGCGTGCGGTGCCCGACGAATCCGCTTTGGCCATGGCGTTGATTGAAAACATTCAGCGTGAAGACCTGAACCCGCTTGAAGAGGCCTTGGGCGTTCAGCGCCTCATTCGCGAATTCAATTTGACCCATGAAGATGCTGCCCGTGCCATCGGTCGATCCCGCAGTGCAACAAGCAACATGTTGCGTCTGCTCAACTTGGCTGAACCTGTTCAGACCATGTTGCTGGCTGGCGACATTGAAATGGGTCATGCTCGCGCCTTGCTTGCTTTGACGGCGGCCGAGCAAATTGCCTGTGCCAATGAAGTGGTCAACAAGCGTTTGTCGGTGCGTGAAACTGAAAAGCTGGTCAATGACTGGGCCAGCGACGGCGACCGCCAAGCGGCCAAACCCAAACAAACCGCGGACGTACGCCGGCTTGAAGAAGGTTTGGCCGACTGGTTGGCCAGCGCCGTTCAGTTAAAAGCCAATGCAAATGGCAAGGGCAGTGTTACTATTAAATTCAATAATTTGGATGAGCTGGACGGCGTGCTCGAGCGCATTGGCTTTCCCAAAGAAGAGCTTTAACTTTTGCACCAAATCGGTGTGAAAAATAAGCCGTTTTCGTTTGACTAGGGGGCGTACAAACCCCTATAATCTGGCGGTTTGTCAAAAACACGTGAACCCTGCGGAAAACACGTATCCGATCAAGGTTAAATGTGGCAGCGCAGCAAATATGTGGAAAATAGTCGGACTCCAATGGGTCGTCGGGGTGGCAGTTTGCCTCCTCATGTTGTTGGTGTCCCCAATTCACGCGCAGTCTGCCGCTTGGGGTTTCGTCGCCGTTGCGTTGCCGAGCACGTTGTTCGCCGCGCGTTTGGCCTTGGGTAGCAAAACGCCCATGGGCGGAACTTTTGTGTTTTTGACCGGAGAATTCCTGAAGGTTGGCGCAACAATCGCAATCATGTTTGTAGCGAGTCAAGTTGATCCGAACATTGTTTGGTGGTCCTTGATCCTCACCGCGATCGTCACCCTCAAAAGCTATTTTTTGGCATTTTTCTTGAGATAAGTATGGCATCTTCACCGAATGGGCTAACCCCCTCAGAGTACATCGTCCATCACTTGCAGCATTTCGCTACCGATAAGCAAAAATTTATCGTCGATTTCTCAGTGATCAACCTGGACACGATGTTTTTCTCCATCCTGTCTGGTCTAATTGTTATTCTCATGCTGCGCAAAGCAGCTTCCAAAGCCACTTCTGGCGTACCCGGTCGTTTTCAGGGTTTCGTCGAAATGATGGTGGAAATGGTCGAGAACCAGTCCAAAGCCATCGTTCATGGCGACCGCAGTTTTATCGCGCCCCTGGCACTGACCGTGTTCCTCTGGATCGTGGTTATGAACGCTTTCGACTTGGTTCCAGTTGATCTGATCCCCATGGCTTGGGGTGAATTGTTGTACGCACTCGGCTTCGCAGCCAGCCCAGGTGATCCCTACATGCGTGTGGTGGCTACAGCCGACCTGAATGGTGCCTTGGGCATGTCTCTGGGTGTGTTGGTACTCATGCTGTACTACTCAGTCAAAATCAAGGGCGCGGGTGGTTTCGTTCATGAATTGTTCTGCGCGCCTTTCGGTGCCAACCCACTGCTGTGGATTCCCAACTTTGTATTGAACCTCATTGAATTTGCCGCGAAGACCGTGTCCCTGGGCATGCGACTGTTCGGCAACATGTACGCAGGCGAATTGGTATTCATGCTGATCGCCTTGCTGGGTGGCGCTGCTGCGTTGTCCTTGGGTGGAGCATTTGCCTTCTTGGGTCACGTGTTGGCCGGAACAATCTGGGCGATTTTCCACATTCTGATCGTGTTGCTTCAGGGCTTCATTTTCATGATGTTGACCTTGATCTACATTGGCCAGGCGCATCAGGGCCACTGATCGATTTTTAGTTTTTTTGGTTTTTTTAATTTTTCATTTTTCAATTTAAGGAGTTGTCATGACTAACGTTGCTTTCGTAGCTCTTGCTTGCGGCATTATCATTGGTTTGGGTGCGATTGGTGCCTGTATCGGTATCGCGATCATGGGTGGTAAGTACCTGGAAGCTTCTGCTCGCCAGCCCGAACTGATGAACGAACTGCAAACAAAGATGTTCGTTTTGGCCGGTCTGATCGACGCTGCGTTCCTGATCGGTGTTGGTATCGCGATGATGTTCGCGTTTGCTAACCCATTTGTTGGTTAATTTACAGCCACTTCCTTCGAACAACACCGCACGAATGTTTTAAGTCCAATTCGTGCGTTTTAGAGGAAACATGCCGTGAACTTAAACGCAACGCTGTTTGCTCAGCTCGTCGTTTTCTTCATCTTGGCGGTCTTTACGATGAAATTCGTATGGCCCCCGCTGATCAAGAGCATCGATGAGCGTGCAAAGAAAATCGCAGACGGCCTGGCCGCTGCAGAACGTGGTAAGCAGGCTTTGGCAGAAGCCGGTCGTAAAGCTGAACAGGAACTGGCTGTAAGCCGTTCTGAGAATCAGCAGCGCCTGGCCGAAGCAGAAAAGCGTGCCCAGCAGATTATTGAAGAGGCAAAACAACAAGCCGAAGTTGAACGCAAGCGAATTCTTGCGCAGGCTGAAGCGGAAGCTGCGAACGAAGCACAACGTGCCCGTGACCAGTTGCGCGATCAGTTGGCAACTCTCGTGGTGAAAGGCGCTGAACAAATCCTGAAGAAGGAAGTGAACGCCCAGGCCCACGCAGATTTGCTGAATCAACTGAAAGCGGAACTGTAAGCCTAAAGCTTAAGGAAACACAAAATGGTCGAACTATCCACCATCGCCCGTCCTTACGCTGAGGCAGCGTTTGATGTTGCAAAAACCTCAAACCTGAATCAGTGGAGTGATTGGCTACAGTCGTGGTCGGCAGTCGCAAGCAACGAAGACATTAAATTGCTGGTCAGCAACCCAAAGTTGACTGACGAGCAGGTGTTGAGCGTGTTTGTTGAACTGACCAAGACACCGGCGGAAGCGCAAGCAATGAATTTTTTGGGTGCGCTTGTGGAAAATGGCCGTTTGCTGGCCTTGCCAGAAATCGCTCGACAGTTCGAAGAATTGAAGAACAGCCACGAAGGCTCTGCAGATGCTGTAATCGCCTCTGCATTCCCAATGACTGATGCTGAAGTTCAAAACGTACGTGGTGCATTGGAAAAGAAATTTGGTTCCAAACTGAACGTGACAGTTCAAGTGGACGAATCGCTGATTGGTGGCGTTTGCGTCACTGTGGGCGACCAAATTTTGGATAGTTCGGTGCGCGGCAAACTTAACGCGATGAAGGCGGCTTTAACAGCCTAACTTGGCCCTCAAACGTAATTGGAGCAATCAATATGCAGATTAATCCCTCTGAGATCAGTGAACTGATCAAGAGCCGGATCGAAGGCCTCGGATCATCGGCCGACATCCGGACACAAGGTACTGTAGTGTCCGTGAGCGACGGTATTTGCCGCGTTCATGGTTTGTCAGATGTAATGCAAGGTGAAATGCTGGAATTCCCAGGTAACACCTTTGGCTTGGCGCTCAACCTGGAACGTGATTCCGTGGGTGTCGTTATTTTGGGTTCTTACGAGCACATTTCTGAAGGCGACATGGTCAAGTGTACCGGCCGTATTCTGGAAGTGCCTGTTGGTCCCGAGTTGCGTGGTCGAGTGGTGAATGCATTGGGTGTGCCTATTGATGGCAAGGGCCCAGTGAATGCCAAGATGACTGACGTGATCGAAAAAGTGGCACCTGGTGTTATCGAGCGTAAATCGGTAGACCAGCCACTGCAAACCGGTGTAAAGGCGATTGACGCCATGGTTCCAGTTGGCCGAGGCCAGCGTGAATTGATCATTGGTGACCGCCAGACTGGTAAAACAGCTGTGGCGATCGACGCGATCATCAACCAGAAAGGCACTGGCGTAACTTGCGTGTACGTGGCTGTGGGCCAGAAAGCCTCCTCCATCGTGAACGTGTTGCGCAAGCTGGAAGAACACGGCGCACTGGAATACACCATTGTTGTGGTGGCTTCCGCTTCAGAATCAGCAGCCATGCAATACCTGGCTCCTTACTCTGGCTGCACCATGGGTGAATATTTCCGCGACCGCGGTGAAGACGCCCTGATCGTGTACGACGACCTGTCCAAGCAAGCTGTAGCTTACCGTCAAATTTCCCTGTTGCTGCGTCGCCCACCCGGCCGCGAAGCTTACCCAGGTGACGTGTTCTATCTACACAGCCGTTTGCTCGAGCGTGCATCACGCGTGAACGCCGAATATGTTGAAAAGTTCACCAAGGGTGAAGTGAAAGGCAAAACCGGTTCATTGACCGCACTGCCAATCATCGAAACCCAGGCTGGTGACGTAACAGCGTTCGTTCCAACCAACGTGATTTCGATTACTGACGGTCAAATCTTCCTGGAAACCGACTTGTTCAACGCCGGTATCCGTCCAGCGATTAACGCGGGTATTTCCGTGTCTCGCGTGGGTGGTGCAGCGCAAACGAAGGTGGTCAAGAAGCTGTCAGGCGGTATTCGTACCGACTTGGCCCAGTACCGTGAATTGGCTGCGTTTGCGCAGTTTGCTTCTGATCTTGACGAAGCAACCCGCCGCCAGCTGGAACGTGGTCGCCGTGTGGTTGAGTTGTTGAAGCAGCCCCAGTACGCCCCATTGAAAACATGGGAAATGGCACTGGCCCTGTTCGCAATCAACAATGGTTATTTGGATGATGTCGAGGTATCGAACGTTCTTCCTTTTGAGGTTTCTCTGCGTCAATTCATGCAGACAAGCCACAAGGACCTGATCGATCGTATCGAGCAGACTTACGAGTTGTCGAAAGACGATGAGCCAAAGCTGCACGAGGCCGTGAAATCATTCAAGAAAACTGGCGCGTATTAATCAGAGCGATCTGATTGTACCCACCGCATAACTCGGAAGGTCTCGTACCTTCCCAGTCATTGGAGGAAATACGATGTCAGGAATGAAGGAAATCCGGACCAAGATCAAGAGCGTGCAAAACACGCGAAAGATCACGAAGGCGATGGAAATGGTGGCTGCGTCCAAAATGCGCAAAGCCCAGGACCGTATGCGTTCGGCTCGTCCCTACGCGGACAAAGTTCGGAATATTTGCGCCAACCTGGCCAAGGCAAACCCTGAATACCGCCATGAATACATGGTGGCGCGCGACGAGATCAAAAACGTGGCTGCGATTGTTGTGACAACTGACAAAGGTCTGTGTGGTGGCTTGAACACCAACATTCTGCGTTTGGTGACCAGCAAGTTTCAGGAGTTTGGTGCCAAGGGCGCAAAGGTACGAGCAACCGCAATCGGTACAAAGGGCGCTGGCTTCTTTAACCGCATTGGTGTTGATGTGACTTCCAAGGTAACGGGTCTTGGCGACAAGCCCCACCTTGAAGCACTGATCGGCGCGATCAAGGTTCAACTTGATGCGTACGTTGCAGGCGAAGTGGATGCTGTTTATTTGGCATACACCCGCTTTGTAAACACCATGAAGCAAGAAGCCGTGTTCGAGCAATTGCTGCCCTTGGGTGGCGACAGGCTGCAAGCCGATGAGGGTTCCACGTCGTGGGACTACATCTATGAGCCGGATGCGAAGGCCGTGATTGACGATTTGTTGCTGCGCTACATCGAAGCATTGGTGTATCAGGCAGTGGCAGAGAACATGGCTTCAGAACAATCAGCACGTATGGTTGCGATGAAGGCAGCGTCAGACAACGCCAAGAATGTGATCAGTGAACTGCAACTTACCTACAACAAAGCCCGCCAGGCTGCCATTACGAAAGAATTGGCAGAGATCGTCGGCGGCGCAGCGGCTGTGTAAGCGGATGTTCGGAACGATTTTGAATTAAGGAAATAACGATGAGTACTGCGACAAACGAAGGAAAAATCGTACAGTGTATCGGCGCGGTTATTGACGTTGAGTTTTCACGCAACAACATGCCGAAAGTGTACGACGCGCTAACCATGGAAGGTTCCGAACTGACACTGGAAGTTCAGCAGCAGCTGGGTGACGGTGTAGTTCGTACCATCTGTTTGGGTGCATCAGACGGCTTGCGCCGTGGCATGGCTGTGAAAAACACAGGCAAGCCAATTTCAGTTCCCGTGGGCCAAGGCACACTGGGCCGCATCATGGACGTGTTGGGTCGCCCAATTGACGAAGCAGGTCCAGTGACCACTGAGTCAACACGTGCCATTCACCAAAATGCCCCTGCTTTCGACGAGCTGTCACCTTCGACAGAACTGCTCGAAACAGGCATCAAGGTGATCGACTTGATCTGCCCATTCGCCAAAGGCGGTAAGGTAGGCTTGTTCGGTGGTGCGGGTGTGGGCAAGACCGTGAACATGATGGAATTGATCAACAACATCGCCAAGCAGCACGGTGGTTATTCCGTGTTCGCTGGTGTGGGTGAGCGTACTCGTGAGGGTAACGACTTCTACCACGAGATGAAAGACTCCAACGTGTTGGACAAAGTTGCACTGGTTTATGGCCAGATGAACGAGCCTCCCGGCAACCGTTTGCGCGTTGCGTTGACTGGCTTGACCATGGCTGAATACTTCCGTGACGAAGGCCGCGACGTTCTGCTGTTCGTGGACAACATTTACCGCTTTACATTGGCCGGTACTGAAGTGTCTGCGTTGTTGGGTCGTATGCCTTCTGCGGTGGGTTACCAGCCAACACTGGCCGAAGAAATGGGTCGCTTGCAAGAGCGTATTACTTCCACCAAGAAGGGCTCCATTACTTCAGTGCAAGCTGTATACGTTCCTGCGGATGACTTGACCGACCCGTCACCTGCTACAACGTTTGCTCACTTGGATGCGACAGTTGTGTTGTCTCGTGACATCGCTTCTTTGGGTATTTACCCTGCGGTGGATCCACTGGATTCCACATCACGCCAGGTTGACCCCAACATCATCGGCGAAGAGCACTACAACGTGGCTCGTGGCGTGCAGCAAACACTGCAGCGTTACAAGGAACTGCGCGACATTATCGCGATTTTGGGTATGGACGAATTGTCTCCAGAAGACAAGCTGGCCGTAGCCCGTGCGCGTAAAATCCAGCGTTTCCTGTCACAGCCTTTCACAGTGGCTGAAGTATTTACCGGTTCACCTGGTAAGTATGTGTCACTGAAGGAAACCATTCGCGGCTTCAAGATGATTGTGAACGGTGAGTGTGACCACTTGCCAGAGCAGGCTTTCTACATGGTAGGTACCATTGACGAAGCCTTCGAAAAAGCCAAGAAAATTCAGTAATCCGATTGGTGTGTCGTGCACCGGCCAAGGTGAAAACCCAAGCCGGTGCCCATCACAAAGGAAATGAGTATGTCGACAATCCGCGTGGACGTGGTGAGTGCAGAAGAATCAATCTTCGAAGGTGAAGCAGAGTTTGTTGCTTTGCCCGGAGAGCAGGGTGAGCTGGGTATTTACCCACGCCACACCCCGCTGATTACACGCATCAAGCCCGGTACAGTTCGCATCAAGATTGCGGGTCAAGCTGAGGAAGAAGTGGTGTTTGTAAACGGTGGCGTGTTGGAAGTACAACCCAACGCAGTGACTGTTCTTGCAGACACAGCCCTTCGCGGCAGCGACCTGGATGAAGCCAAAGCAACGGAAGCCAAGCGTTTGGCTGAAGAGGCATTGGCCAATCGCAGTGCGGACATTGACTATGCTCAAGCACAGGCTGAATTGGCTTCCGCGATTGCACAGTTGCAGGCCATCAAGCGCTTGAGAAAAGTACGCTAAGCAGTACAAGGTTGAAAAGCCAGTGAAAAGCCACGGTGAAAGTCGTGGCTTTTTTCTTGAGCGGAACCATTGTGAAACCCTGTGGAACCTACGTGCGGGGATTCGCAACATAAATGGCAATCAAGGAGCCATTTATGTATCAGAAATTCGATGATTTGTTGAAAGATCTTCAACAGAGTCGCCCAAGCAACATGACCCCTCTGGGTCGCGTGTTCTTCTTCAACGACCAAGCCGTATTGCTGCAGCACGGGGAGATGGAAGGCATCACTTGGGTTGATATTCACATTGAATTGAAACGTTTTCGCGTGGACAGCCTGGCCGCTGCCAAGAAGGTGTTGCAAGCCAATCGAGAAATGGGCGCATCGACACCCATTCCCTCCTGGTTTGCAGTTGATCCCAAAAATGATTGCCTGGTATTCATCAATCGTCTGGACTGGCGGCATATCACCTGCAAAATTCTGGAAGACCATATTTTGCGGTGCATTGAACAAATGGGAAGTGCGTTGGCTACTGAGGGTGTGTAATCCGCTTTGAATTTTCTACAGGTTAGAATAAAGGCATGAAAATCGCCTTGTATTCTGACCTGCATCTTGAAACGATGCGCCACTTTCCCGCTTTGGCGGCTGTTCCACAACCTGCTGAGGACGTGGACCTGATGATCCTTGCCGGTGACATTCACCAAGGCACTCAGGGCTTGAATGCCCTGGCAGACTTGGGAGAGAGACAGCACATCTACGTGGCAGGCAATCACGAGTATTACAACCACGACATTGAAATTCTTGACGACCATTTGTTTGAACTGGCCGCGAAGAAGCAGTTGAATTACTTGCAGCGCACCAGCGTGGTGATTCAGGGTGTGCGTTTTTTGGGTTGTACTTTGTGGACCGATTTCAATATTCAGCCCGGTTGGCGGTTTGGTGCCGAGCTTGTGGCCAAGGCGTTTTTGCCGGATTACAAGTTAATCCGCATGCGCGGCAAACAGTTTTCCCCAAGCATGGGCATCGATTTGCATTACCAGAATATCGATTGGCTGGAGTCTGCACTGTCTTCACCGTTTGATGGAAAAACCGTGGTGATTACTCACCATGCGCCCCACCCGCAAAGTATTCACCCACGTTTTAACTTGAGTCCAATCAACGCAGCGTTTGTATCTGACCTGAGTCGTTTGATGGGCAAAGCCGATGTGTGGGTTCACGGGCACATGCATGATTCCTTCGATTACACCGTTCACAACAACGGTGGTCAAACCCGTGTGTTGGTGAACCCGCGAGGTTATGTTCGCAAAAAAGGCAAAGCCCGAAAAATGGAGCGTGGGCAAGTGCAGGTGACACCGCAGGCTTTTGAGAATCCGTTCTTCAACCCGCACCTGGTTTTTGAAGTATGAAGCTTGCTGCCAACCTGAGCTGGCTTTATACCGAGTTCGATTTCCAGGACCGATTGGGTGCTTGCGCCCAAGATGGGTTTAGGCACGCCGAGTGCATGTTTCCCTACGATTATTCTGCTGAACTGTTGCGCGACAAGGCGCTCGAGGCTGGCGTGCAATGGGTGTTGATTAACGCACCGGCAGGTGATTGGGGCAAAGGCGATCGCGGGTTGGCCAGTTCGCCTTCGCGGCGCGACGAATTCAAGCGTTCAACAGAACAGGCAGTGAATTACGCCACGGCGTTGGGTGTGCGCAAAGTGCATGTGTTGGCGGGCGTTGTGAATTCAAACGATGAACAAAGCATGCGGGCAGCTTGGAACTGTTACGAGAAAAACTTGTTGTGGTTGGCCAGCACCATGAAAACTGAGGCAATTGACTGGTTGATTGAACCAATTAACCGGTTTGATGTACCCGGTTACCTGTTGAGCCGCCAGGCCGACGCCCATGAACTGTTGAGTCGCTTGAACCAGCCCAACCTGGGTGTGCAAATGGACTTGTACCATTGCCTGCGTACCGAAGGTGAGGTGCTGAATGCGCTGAGCGAATACTTACCTTCTGGGCGGGTGAAGCACATGCAACTTGCTGGTGTACCCAATCGCGACGAGCCAGGGGCCAGTGAGTACGCGCCGGTGTACGCCCATTTGAAAATGTTGGGCTACAGCGGGCACTTGGGTTGTGAGTATCGGCCCAAGGCGGGCACCCGTGATGGCTTGGGCTGGATCCGAAGCACCGGTTTTTCAGGCACAATGGAGACCTTCGAAACTTGAGCTTGGGCGGGTAAACCGCGGGATGAATGCGCATGCAAGACGCTGAACTGAAGCAACTGCTCGAAAACACTAAAACGATCGCCGTGGTGGGTTTCTCCTCGCAGGCCCACAAGCCCAGTTTTTTTGTGGCCAAGTACCTGCAATCGCAGGGTTATCGAATATTGCCAATCAATCCGGCTTTGCAGGGGCGGCCCAGTGGTTTGATGGGCGAAACCTGTTACCCCGATTTGAAAACAGCGATCGCGGAAACCGGTTTGAAGATTGATGTGGTGGATGTGTTTCGCCGTGCTGAACACACCCCCGATGTATTGGCCCAGGCCATGAATGTGGGTGCCGGCGCAGTGTGGTTGCAGCAGGGTATTCGCAACGACCTGGTGGAAGCCAAAGCCCGCGCGGCGGGTTTGCCCTTTGTGATGGACCGTTGTTTGAAAACCGAACATCAGCGTCTGTTTTTAGTTTGAATTTATACAAGAAGCACTTACGAACATGAGCAGTTTTCAGCCCGTCAAGAACGACACCTTTCTGCGTGCATTGCGCCGCGAAGCCACTGAGTACACCCCTGTCTGGCTGATGCGCCAAGCGGGCCGCTATTTGCCAGAGTACCGGGCAACACGCGCGAAAGCGGGCAACTTCATGGGTTTGTGCACCAACCCCGAAGCAGCTTGTGAGGTGACTTTGCAGCCGCTGGAGCGCTACAAGCTGGACGCTGCCATTTTGTTCTCGGACATTCTGACCGTGCCTGACGCCATGGGTTTGGGCCTTTACTTTGCAGAAGGCGAAGGCCCCAAGTTTGAGCGGCCGCTGGTTACTGAGGCCGATGTGGCCAAACTGGCGGTGCCTGACATTGGCACCAGCCTGCGCTATGTAACAGATGCAGTCAGCACCATTCGGGGTGCCTTGGGTGGGCGTGTGCCGCTGATTGGTTTTTCAGGCAGCCCTTGGACTTTGGCTTGTTACATGGTTGAAGGCGGTGGCAGCAGCGATTTCCGCAAAGTGAAAACCATGCTGTACAAGCGGCCAGACCTGATGCACCGTATTCTTGAAGTGACCACGGAAGCTGTGAGCCAATACCTGCGTGCGCAAATTGACGCAGGTGCCCAGGCAGTGATGATTTTTGACAGCTGGGGTGGTGCCTTGGCTGATGGCGCATTCCAGAAGTTCAGCCTGAATTACATCAAGAAAATCGTAGCCAGTTTGCCTTTGCAGGCGAATCGCGGCAGCTTCACGGAAAACATTCCCTCCATCGTTTTCACGAAGGGTGGTGGTTTGTGGCTGGAAGACATTGCATCGAGTGGTGCCAGCGCCGTGGGGGTGGACTGGACCGTGAACCTGGGCCAGGCCCGTGCACGAATCGGCGACCGTTGTGCCATTCAGGGTAACCTCGACCCCAATGTGTTGTTTGCAGAGCCAGCTCAAATTGAAGCTGAAGTGGCCAAGGCACTCGAAAGTTTTGGGGTGCCACAAGCGGGTGCAGGCCATGTGTTCAACTTGGGGCATGGCATTTCCCAATTCACCAACCCGGACAGCGTTGAAGTGATGGTGAACGCTGTACATGCCTACAGCCGCAAACAAAGGCAGTAAAAACTTGGACTTATGCACATTTTTGGCGCAAGGCAGAAGAAACGTTTTTTTGCATTGCACGACGAATGGAAAAGCAGGAAGATCAGTTAAGTTATTGTTTTAAAACAGTAAAAAAGCATTTTACAAAATTTGTACTTTACATGAATGCTCACATCCTGTAGTACACCCGTGGATTATTTCCACGGATGTCCACAAAGTTATCCACATTGACTGTTAAAAAATTTGTATTCCGTTTAATTCAAGCCAGCTAGTCCATGAACTTAAAGTAAGCTGTGAAGACAGACCCAAACAAAAACACGTCATCTAACCCGATCAAGGGACATACTTTGCTGGTGAATGTGTTGGTTGCTGCACCGCTTCCCAAAGCTTTCACTTACCAATGGCACAGTGAACACATGCCCCGATTTGGAATGCGTGTCATTGTGCCGTGGGGGCGTCAGCATCGAATTGGTCTGGTTCAGGGTGTTGCTCCTGATCAGCAATTGGCCGAGAACATCAAACCCGTGCACTCGGTGTTGGACCAAGGTGAATGCCTAAGCGCCCAGTGGCAGGCCTTGATTGAATTTGCCGCCAAGTACTACCACCATCCTTTGGGCATGATCGCGCTTGAAGCCTTGCCCAAGGCCTTGCGGGTTCTGAATGCCCGTGGAGAGGAGCCGGTGATGGTGGCCAAATCCCGAGAACATGCCATGAAGTTGCTGGCAGAGCGTACCGATCCGGACACCAGTGTCAAAGCCAACAAAACCAAAATCGACAAACTTGAAAAGCCGGAGCTGAATGCCGAGCAACTGGACGCTGTGGCGCAGCTGGCCAATGCCAAAGGCTTTAACCCCTTTCTGCTCTATGGAGTAACTGGCAGTGGCAAAACTGAGGTGTACCTGCACACGGTGGAAGAACGATTAAAGCGCGGCGAGCAGGTGTTGGTGCTGTTGCCCGAAATCAATCTGACCCCGGCTGCGCAAGCACTTTACAAGGAACGCCTTGCGCCTCACCGCGTCGTGGTGATGCACAGCAACCTGGCTGAGTTGACCCGTACCAAGGCCTGGTTCGAGGCTGCTACGGGCGCTGCCGATGTGATTATTGCCACACGCCTGGGCGTGCTGACCCCACTGCCCCGACTTGGCATGATTGTGGTGGACGAAGAACACGACCCTTCATACAAGCAGCAAGACGGCATGCGTTACCATGCCCGCGATTTGGCGCTGATGCTGGCCAAACAGCGCGAGGTGCCGATTGTGCTGGGTTCGGCAACCCCTGCCCTGGAAAGCTGGTTGAAGGCCGACCTTGGGGCGTACAAGCGCTTGTGTTTGAAAAACCGGGCGGTGCTGGGTGCCAGTTTGCCAAAAGTGGAACTGATCAACACGGCCAACTTTCCGGCCAAAGAAGGATTGAGCGAGCCAGCCATGCAGGCGCTGGTGCAAAACTTCGAGGCCGGCAAACAAAGCATTGTGTTTTTGAACCGCCGGGGGTATGCGCCACAAATGGTGTGCAATGCCTGCGGTTGGGTGGCCAATTGCGACCATTGCACAGCTCATATGGTGTGGCACAAGAATGAACGCATGCTGCGTTGCCACCATTGCGGCGCTGGCCAGCGGGTGCCCACGCATTGCCCCACCTGTGGCAATCAGGACTTGACCGGGTTTGGCCGCGGAACCCAGCGCATTGAGGAAACACTGGCCGGCTTGTTGCCCACTGCAAATATTTTGAGAATTGACGCCGACAGCACCCGCAACAAAGGGCAAATGGAAGCGTTGCTACAACAGGCGCACAGTGGAGAGGCCGATGTATTGGTGGGCACACAGATGATTGCCAAGGGCCACGATTTTGCCAATGTGGCCCTGGTGTTGGCCTTGAATGTAGACGCCTCGCTGTACTCGCATGCTTACCGTGCCCCTGAACGCCTGTTCGCCCAGTTGATGCAAGTGGCCGGCCGGGCGGGGCGTCGCGCAGGCGATGCCCGCATGGTGGTGCAAACCCGTTACCCCCAGCACCCTTTGTTCGATGCATTGAAAGCACACAATTACGAAAGCTTTGCCAGTCACGAAATGCAGGCCCGTAAGGATGCACGCATGCCGCCGTTTTCCCACCAGGCCACCATTCGGGCCGACCACAAAAAGCTGGCCAACTGCCTTCAGTTTTTAAGCACGGCGAGGGAGCTGGGTGAACCTTTGGTGGATGCAGACAGCCCTGTTTTTATGTGCGACCCGGTGCCGTTGACTGTGGTTCGGGTAGGCGGTATTGAGCGGGCGCAAATGCTGATTGAAAGCGAATCGAGACCTGCGCTTCACCGGTTTTTAACCCAGTGGCTGGCGCAATTGCACGAGCTGCCCGGCAGTGTGCGCTGGTTTTTGGAAGTGGACCCGGTCGATTTGTAAGTGCCCTCTGGTACAGTAATGCCTTCCCCTGGAGTTTCCCCCCTGTATGTCTGTTGGCCTGAACAAAGCCCAAAGCGAAGCTGTGAATTATGTCGACGGCCCCTGCCTGGTACTGGCGGGTGCGGGCTCGGGTAAAACACGGGTGATCACCCAAAAAATTGCGCACCTGATTCAAAACAAAGGCGTGAGCGCCAAGAATATTGCAGCGGTTACCTTCACCAACAAAGCCGCCAAGGAAATGGAAGAACGCGCGGCCAAGCTGTTGCACGGCAATGAAGGCAAAGGCCTGTTGGTGTGTACATTTCATAGCTTGGGCATTCGAATTTTGCGGGAAGAACACAAGCATGCCGGGCTGAAGGCACGTTTCTCGATTCTGGACGCGACCGATACTTACGGTTTGGTACAACAGCTGTACAGCACCACCGACAAGCAACTGATTCGCAAAGCACAAAGTGTTATTTCGCTGTGGAAAAACGGCCTTGTGGACCCAGACGCTGCTTTGGCGCAGGCCACTACCGAAGAAGAAGGTGATATTGCACGCCTGTACAAAAGCTACGAGGCCACCTTGGCGGCTTACCAGGCTGTGGATTTTGATGACTTGATTTTGAAACCCACCCGCCTGTTGGCCAGCAACGAAGAAGTGCGCAGCCGGTGGCAAAACCGTTTGCGTTATTTGCTGGTGGATGAGGTGCAAGACACCAATGCTTGCCAGTACGATTTGTTGCGCTTGATTGCAGGGCCACGCGCCATGTTCACTGCGGTGGGTGATGATGACCAGGCCATTTATGCCTGGCGCGGCGCCACCATTGAAAACCTGCGCCAGTTGACTGAAGATTACCCGCAGTTGAAGGTGATCAAGCTGGAGCAGAATTACCGGTCGACCTTGCGAATTTTGCAAGCCGCCAACCGCTTGATCGAGAACAACCCCAAATTGTTTCCAAAAACGTTGTGGAGCGACCATGGTCCGGGCGAGCCGATTGTGATCAGCCCCATGGCCGATGATGAACATGAGGCTGAGCAAGTGGCCATGATGCTGAGCGGCCACCGGTTCGAGCGGCGAGCCAAGTACGGTGACTACGCTATTTTGTACCGCAGCAACTTTCAGGCGCGTATTCTGGAGCAGGCTTTGCGCCGCCAGAAAATTCCGTACATTTTGAGCGGCGGGCAAAGTTTTTTTGAACGCGCTGAAATCAAGGATGTGATTGCCTATCTGCGCCTGCTCGTGAATCAGGACGATGACCCCGCATTCATTCGCGCTGTGACCACGCCCAAGCGTGGCATTGGCCAGAAAACACTCGAGGCTTTGGGCACTTACGCTGGAACGCGTGGTGTTTCATTGTTTGAAGCACTGTTTGAAACCGGTGCTGAAAGCCACTTGAATGCAGGTATGGTCGATGCGCTTCGCACTTTCGGTACGTTCATCAACAAACTGGAATACCGGGCACAACGAGAACCTGCGCGTGATTTGCTCAATGAATTATTGAGCACCATCAAGTACGAGGAGTGGCTTTACGAGCAGCAAGACGAGCGCGGTGCACAAGCCAAGTGGCAAAACGTACTCGACTTTGTGAAGTGGATGGGCGACAAAGGCGAGGAGGAAGGTTCAACCCTGCTGGACCTGACCCAGAAGGTGGCGTTGATGACCATGCTGGATCGGCAAGACGACGGCACCCGGCCTGATGCTGTGCAGCTAAGCACGCTGCACGCCGCCAAGGGGCTGGAGTTTCCGCATGTATTTTTGATTGGTTGCGAGGAAAGTATTTTGCCAAGTTTTGGCGACGGGGAAGGGCGCGAGCTGACCGATGACAGGCTGGAAGAAGAACGCCGCCTGATGTACGTGGGTGTCACCCGTGCGCAACGTAGCCTGAACATTACCTGGTGCAGGAAGCGCAAGAAAGCGCGTGAGTTGGTGAGCTGTTTTCCATCGCGTTTTATCAAAGAACTTCAGCTGGAAACCGACAAAGACCTGCCCGACGACACGCCCAAAATGAGCCCAAAAGACCGCTTAAGTGCGTTGAAAGGCATGCTCACCAAAGTGGGAACAACCTGATTGCAATTTTAGGCCATTCTACGAAATCTGCTTACTGAAAGTTTTCTGACTCCAGAACTTTCACACCGGGTTCGGCTTTCAATGCCTCTTGCAACATGATGCGCGCCAGTTTTTCAACCTTTACACTGCGCAAACGCTTGGGTAAAAGCGGGTTGAACAAACGGCTGGCCACCAAGCCGATTTCTTCGCCAAGCCGAAACTCTTCGCGCTGGCCATCGAGTAAACCAGGGCGTGCAATGATCACGCTCGGAATGCCGGAATTTTTAACAGCTTGTTCAGCCTCGCCTTTGGTGCGCAAGTACAGACCTTTCGCTTTGGTGTTTGCCATCATGGCCGAATTGAGCACGAAGCAAGGCACTGAATGCTGTGCCGCGAGTGCCGCAAACTGAGCCACCAGTGTGTAATCGACAAAGCGGAACTGTTCGGCTGTTTTTGCCACCTTGATGGTGGTGCCCAGGGTGCAAATGACCGCATCGGCTTGCCACCACGGTGCCTCTTCCGGGATGGCGTTGAAGTCAATTAGCTGGTTGAGCAATTTCGGGTGAGGTGTCAGTGGCTTGCGGGTAAGTGCGACCACCTTGCCCACTTGCGGATGCGCCAAGGCTTGTGCCAACACATGGTGACCCACCACACCGGTAGCGCCAACTAGCAGCAAGGTTTTTTGAATGTTCGTTGAACTCAAATCAAGTCCCCAATAAAAAAACGCGGCAGTCTTAAGACTAACCGCGTTTCGCTGTCAAAGTCCAAAGGCGTTGTTATGCGCTCTGTGTTTGCTTTTCTGCAGCTTTGCGCTTTTTGCGGGCAATTTGCTTGTCGCGCATTTTTTTCATTTGACCCACGATGATGGCTTGGTAGGTTTCAGGCAGGGTACGCACCATGGCATCCATGGCGACAGCGTCTGGGCCAACCAGCACGCGGCGCTTGTTGCCCTTCACGGCCTTCAAAATAATGTCGGCTGCTTTTTCGGCGCTGGTAATGAAGAACTTCTCGAAGAATTCTTTGCCCTGTTCAGAGTCGGCACCTGTGAACTCTTCAATTTCAGGAGAGGCCACGCTTTTGCGGGCAATCGCTGTTTTAATGCCGCCGGGGTGAACGCTGGTGGCAGATACGCCGCAGTTCATCATGTCCAGTTCCTGGCGCAGGCTTTCCGTGAAACCGCGCACGGCAAACTTGGTGGCGTTGTACGTGCTTTGTGTAGGTTGTGCACACAGGCCAAACAAGCTGCTGGTGTTGATGATGTGGCCTTCGCCCGATGCTTTCAGGTGTGGCAAGAATGCCTTGGTGCCGTAAACCACGCCCCAGAAGTTAATGCCCATGATCCATTCAAACTTGTCATAGTCGATGTGTTCAACCGGGGTTGCATAGGCCACGCCTGCATTGTTGAAAATCAGGTTAACCTTGCCGTGGTCTTTGGCGGTTTGATCGGCCCAAGCGTACATGGCTTCGCGGTTGGATACGTCCAGTTGCTGGCTGGTGACCTTGACATTGGGTGCCGTTGCTTTCACCAGTTTCACGGTTTCGGCCAGGCCTTTGGTGTCGACATCGGAGATGGACACGTGGCAGCCTTCTTTGGCCAGTTGAAGCGCCAGGGTGCGGCCCATGCCAGATGCGGCGCCAGTGATTGCGGCAACCTTGCCGTTGAATGATTTCATGTGTCGGTCTCCAATGTGCTGTGTTATAGCTGTAATTTGACAATCGTGGTTGTCAATTTAATGTTGGGCCTGCATACTGTCAATGCCTATTTTTTGAGTATATCTTCCAATTATGAATGCGAAAGCACCGGAGCAAATTGCCAAAGCCGCAGGGCGTCGTTACCGTGGTGTGTCCAATGAAACCCGCAAGGCCGAGCGGCGACTCAAGTTGATTGAAGCCGGCATCAAGGTGTTCGGGTCGACCGGCTACCATGCGGCCACGGTGAAAGGTTTGTGTCAGGAGGCGGGGCTAACTGAGCGATACTTTTACGAAAGTTTCAGCAATGCAGAGGCTTTGTTCACCGCCTGCTACCTGCACATTACAGACACCTTGCGCGAGAAACTGCAAAAGGTGTTGTTGGGTATGGAAGACGACAACCTGGAGCAGGCCACCCGCACAGGTTTGATGGTGTTTTTTAGCCAGTTCAAGGAAAGCCCGCAGGCCGCCCGAATTTTGTTGGTCGAGGTGTTGACGGTAAACCGGCACCTGGAAGAATTGAGCTTGAAAACTTTGTACAGCTTTGTGGAAATGCTGGAAACACTGGCCAAACCCCTGATTGAACAGCGAAAGGACGGGGCAGTGAAAGGCCTGGATTCCACTTTGTTGGCCTCGGGCCTGGTGGGGTCCGTGCTTTACATGGCCGCCCGTTGGAGCTTGGACGGCTGCAAAAAACCTGTAGAAGATGTGGTGGAAAACGCCATGCTGATATTTCGTGGCGTTGGCATGCTGCTGACAGAATAAAAAAACCCGCCATCAGGCGGGTTTTTTTACAGCTAGCTTATTTGCCTTGCCAATTGTTTCGCGAGTTACTTTGCAGCTTCAGGAGCTGGCTCAGTGGCTGCTTCAGCGGCGGGAGCAGCAGGTTCAGGGGCTTTGAAATCTGCGCCCACTTCCTTGCCCATGTAGGCCACTGCACGGGCTACCTCGATGTCGTCGAGGTCGGAATTGCCGCCTTTGGCAGGCATGGCACCAATGCCATTCACCGCATTCTGCCAGAGGGTGTCGAAGCCTTTGCTCAAGCGGGCTGACCACTGGCCTTGATCGCCGGTTTTGGGAGCACCCGCTGCGCCAGCGGTGTGGCAGGCAGCGCAAGCCGCGGCATAAACCTGTTCGCCAGTTTTCAATACCTTGGGTGCATTGGCATCGACGAAGTCAACCGTGCCCACAGGTGCCAGGCGCGCGGCGATGGATTCTTCGGAAAATGCATTGCTGCCAGCGGCGGGCTTTTCGCTGCTGCTGACGTAGTAAGCCAGCAAAATAATGACGAAAATCGGAATGACAAACGCGGCAACCACTGCATAGATAAGTTGCTTGGGTGTCTTGATTAGAAGTTCGTGTTCGTTTGAATCGCTCATACGACGTCCTGATTGAAAGCGCTGGTTGAAACGTAATTATTAGGGCTGCACAATACTGGCTGACAAACGCCGATGGACGCGCCTACGGGCGTGCCCGATTGATGTTTGAGCCTTGCGGCATGTACGCAGCTGCAAAACAACTGTAAATTGTATCTTGAAAAAGGCTTTAAACCCAACTATTTATTGCTGAAAAATGCAAGCCTGTGCTGCAAAGGGATGAGATTTTGAAAAGTGCATTGAGCGAAAACCATCGCTACGGTTTGCCCATGGTGGTGGTTCACTGGTTAATGGCGGTGGGCATTTTGACGGCCTTTGGCGTGGGTTTGTACATGGTGGACATTCCCGGCATTACGCCGTTCAAGTTGAAATTGTTCAACTGGCACAAGTGGCTGGGCGTTACCTTGTTTGCCCTGGTGTTGTTGCGCATGGTGGTTCGAATGTTGTCGAAAACCCCCAAATACCCGGCACATTGGGGGCACAACACGGTGCTGCTGGCCAAATTGGGGCATTTGGCCTTGTACCTGTTCATGTTGGGAGTGCCGGTGTTTGGCTACCTGTACAGTTTGGCCTCGGGTTATCCGGTGGTGTGGTTTGGTGTAATCGAGCTGCCGGTGCTGATTGAAAAAAATGCGGAATTGAAAGAGTTGTTTAAAACCTTGCATGAACTTTCAGGCAAAGGCTTGGTCTTGTTGGTGGTGGGCCATGTGTTGATGGCCTTGAAGCATCACGTTCTGGATCGCGACGGCATTTTGGGCCGCATGATCCCCGGAATGCGAGCCGACTAATTTTTTCGATCGGTTGCCGATTGTTTTCAAGTTCTGCAGGATTCACCATGACATACCCATGCGCCAAGGCGTTGACAGGCCTGGCACTTTCAGTTTGCAGCATATCCCTCTTGGCCGCGCCAATTGATGCAACACAAAGTGAAGTCAAGGCCACATTCAAACAATTCAATGTGCCGGTGAGTGGCAATTTCAAGAAATTTACGGGCGATGTGCAGTACGACCCAGCCAAGCCAGCTGACACCAAAGCCACCCTTAGCGTAGACACTGCCACTTACGACCTGGGCGACCCCGAGTACAACAAGGAGGTTGCTGGAAAAGACTGGTTTGATTCAAAAAATCACCCCAAAGCCACCTTCGTAATTACCGGTGTAACCGGCAGTGGCAACAATTTGCAGGCCACCGGTGATTTGACTATTCGTGGTATCAAAAAACCGTTGAAGTTTCCTGTGAAAATTCAAACTGCGGGTGGCAAACACACCTTCACGGGTAAAACCCAGATCAAGCGCCTGGAGTACAAAGTGGGTGCCGATGGTGAGTGGGGCGACACCAGCCTTGTGGCCGATGAAGTGGTGATCGATTTTAAATTGGTGATGCCTGCTAAGTGAGCAGGCACGCCATGACATATACAGCAACAACAAGGAGTTAGGGATGTTCAAGCAAGTATCAAAAACAATGTTGGGCGGTGCGATTGCACTGGGTATGTTCGGTGCTTTGAGCGCAGCCAATGCGGCGGTGGACACTTACATCATCGATCCAAGCCACACTTTCCCGTCATTTGAGGCGGACCACATGGGTGGGCTTTCGCTGTGGCGTGGCCAGTTTGAAAAAACCAAGGGCATGGTGACTTTGGACCGTGCGAAGAAAACCGGCACCGTGGACATTGAAATTGATGCGGCCAGCCTTGATTTTGGCCATGGCAAGATGAACGAGCATGCCAAAGACGTGGACATGTTTGATGTGGAAGCCCACCCCACGATTACCTACAAAGCCAGCAAAATGCGCTTTGAAGGTGACAAACCCGTGGAAGTGTTGGGTGATTTGACCCTGAAGGGGATTACCAAGCCGGTACCCTTGAAGATCAACACATTCAAATGCATCATGCACCCGATGAAAAAAGCCGAGGTATGTGGTGCCGATGCGGTGGCTGAATTCAAGCGCACGGACTTCGACCTGGGTTACGCCGTAGACCGTGGCTTTTTCCCGGAGGTGAAAGTGCTGATCACCATTGAAGCTGTGAAGCAACCCAAGTAAATGATGAGGTAATAAAAAAGGCCGGTGACTTTAAAATCACCGGCCTTTTTATTTGCTGCGAACTTTACTTGCTTTCTGTGGCGTGTTCCAGTTTTTCAGGCTTGTTGTCGCCGCGTGTTTTCCACAGCGAGAACAACACACCACCGGCGATCAGGCCCAAGGTTACGCTGAGCGAGAAGGCAGGGGGGAATTTGCCGATGAAGTTCACCAAGAAAATTTTGCTGCCAATGAACACCAGCACCATTGCCAAGGCGTACTTCAGGTAGTGGAAGCGATGGATCATCGCGGCCAGTGCAAAGTACAGGGCACGCAAACCCAGGATCGCAAAAATATTGCTGGTGTACACAATGAACGGGTCGGTGGTGATCGCAAAAATTGCGGGCACGGAATCAACCGCGAAAATCAGGTCCACAAACTCGATCAATACCAAGGCCAACAACAGGGGGGTTGCAAAACGCACCACTTTGCCGGTTTTTGGGTCGGGTTCGTTCACCACAAAAGCATTGCCGCGCAGGCCTTCTGTGACACGCATGCGTTTGCGCAAAAACTTCAGGATCGGGTTGTTCTCGATGTCGGGTTTGCTGTCCGCCATGAACCACATTTTGATACCGGTGATCACCAGGAAGGCACCGAACAGGTAAAGCACCCAGCTGAATTCTTTTACCAGTGCAGCACCCAGGCCAATCATGATGGCGCGCAGCACGATCACGCCCAAAATACCCCAGAACAACACGCGGTGCTGATACTGGCGGGGAATGGCGAAGAACGAGAAGATCATGGCGATGACAAACACGTTGTCCATCGACAGTGATTTTTCAATCGCGAAACCGGTGAAGTAGTTCATACCGCTCTCAGAACCCAGGTACCACCACACCCAGGCACCGAACAGACAGGCTGCAGTGATGTAACCGCCCGAGAGCAGCAAACTTTCCTTGACCCCGATTTCGTGGTCATCTTTGTGCAGCACGCCGAGGTCGAAGGCGAGCAGCGCAACCACAATACCGACAAACAACAGCCAAATCCATGCGGCTGTGCCGAGAAAATCGGTGTGCATGAATTCCATTAAAACGTCCACTTTGATACTCCATGAGGGTTGAATTGAACACGGCGCCATGGTGTACCAGTTGTGGTTTCGAAAAAACCAGTATTTAATGAACTATTACTTCGATTTTTACGCAGTTAAATTGTTGAGGTGCCGCAGATGATGAACTACCGCCACTTGCATTACTTCTGGATGGTCGCCAAAGAAGGTGGTTTTGCACGTGCTGCCGAGCGAATGGACATGGCCATTCAAACCATCAGCGCGCAGGTGCGCGAACTTGAAAAAGACTTGGGGCATCAGTTGCTAAAGCCGGATGGGCGTGGCGTGGCATTGACTGAAGCCGGGCAGGTGGCCTTTGCCAAAGCCGAGGAAATTTTTCAACTGGGCCAAAGCCTGCCGGAGTTGGTACGGGCGGTGGCCAGCAAACCGGTGAAGCGTTTCAGGGTGGGTTTGTGCGATGGCATCTCGAAACTGGCGGTGCATGCCTTGTTGAAGCCTGTGTTGGATACGGAAGACCTGCACCTGACTTGCCATGAAGGCGAACCTGAGCAGTTGCTGGCGGAGTTGGCTTTGCACCACCTTGATTTTGTGTTTGCCGGGCAGCCCCCGCCAGCCAACCCCAACTTGCGCATGCAAAGCCGGGTGCTGAATACAACCACGGTGGATTGGTTCGGCGCTTCGAGGTGGGTGAAAAAAAGCAGTGTGAACAATTTTCCACAATGCCTGGCTGAATTGCCGGTGTTACTGCCCACTGGACATTCCCGCTTGCGGATAGACTTGAATTACTGGTTTGAGCAGCAAGGAATTGTGCCCCATGTGGTGGGCGAATTTGAAGACAGTGCCTTGATGTCGGTGTTTGCAGCCCGTGGTCTGGGTGTGTTTCCAGTGAGCCGTTTGGGTGTGTACGACGCGGGTACCTTAAGCGGTTTGCGCCTGCTGGGGCAATGCCCTGATTTGCACGAGGAAATTCATGGCGTGTGGAATGTGAAGGGAATCGACCACCCTTTGGTGGTCGAATTGTTGAAAGCTTAAGCGGCGGCCACTGCGGCTTCAATTTCCGCGAAGGTGCTGGCCTTCACTGGGTCCATCACTGGGATACCCATTTGCCGCGCAATTTGTGTGGAAGAGAACAGGCCCACCACGCGCATTTTGCCGGAGCGGTTGTCCACCACCAGCGCGTGTTGCCGGTTGTGTTCACGCAGTGTGGCGATAATATGGCCCACCTCGGCGCGCGACACTGCGCCAAACTCCAGAAACTCTAGGTCGGGCAGTTTCACCATCACATCATTCACGGTTAGCTCGGGCACATTGCGATTGCTGGATGACGCCTCCTTGATTGCGCGCTCGCCGGCCAGGTCGTTGGCGGTGAGCAGGCCTTGAAGATGGCCTTGTTCATTGCGAACGAACAGCAGTTTGACGCCGCACACAATCATGGTGGTGCGGGCTTGCTCAAGTGTTTCAGAGCCCGAAATGCTCACGGGGTGTACACGCCGAAGGTCTGTCATGGCGTCGAAGGCTGGCGAATCGGCTGTCAGCTTCAAAGGGCGACTGGGGTCGCTGACCGTAATGGTGTCAGTGGCGCCAGCGCTGATGTGTTCGAGTGCTTGGTAGTGTTGTCTGATCATGTTGAAACCCTTTTTGACGCACAGTCTTGATGCATCCGCCGACTTGGGGCCGGCGGGCGAATTTGCAGGACGGACTGCATGCAAAAGGGGGTACAGGCACAAGGGTTTGTTGCCTTGTGTCGTGGCAGTGCGAGCACCGTCCACTAGAAATTTAGTCTACGCTGCTGGCAAAAAGTTTCAAGTCAGTAAAAGCCCGGAGGACACAGGTGAATACCCGTCTATTTCAGCGGTGTACCCAAGGCATAAGGCAGCAGGTTCATGACTTCCTTGCTGACGCCCATGGCCAGGTGGGGGGTGTCGATTTCGATGTGCTCAACATTGGGGCTGAAACGGTCGATACAGGCTTGCCAACTTACGATGGAGTCTTTCTTGCAGTACAGCGCGACGATGGGGCAAACAATTGGATGCTCGAACCGTTTCAGCGTGCTGTTTTCAATGGATTCCACATCCAGCCCTCGAATGTCGTAGAGCGTTTTTACTGCCGTGTATTTTGGCCCGCCAATGACCGGGCTGCCAATGGTGACGATGCGGCTCACGTTTTGTTGCACCTCACGTGCAGCCTCGCGAGCCAGGTAGCCACCCAGACTCCAGCCCAGCAGTTTGATGGGTGCCTGAGCCTGCTCGGAATGTTCCTTGATGTCGGCAATCACCTGTGGAAGCAGTTTGCCCACTTCACCGTGATTGAAACCGGCAGACCAGTGCACGGCCTTGTAGCCCAAAGAATTCAGGTAGCGTTTGATGAAGGTCATGCTGCTGGAACTGGCACCAAAGCCCGGAAGCAACAACACGGTTTGGCCCTGGCCTACATTCTTGCGGGCAAGAAAACGCCAGCCCACGGCCAGCTTGGCGGCTTCGAATGGTGTTTTGGCCTCGCCCAATAACAGGCTGAGTTTGGGTTTGCCAATTGAATTGCCGTAACGTTTCTGGAATTCTGCTTTGTTCATGGGGTGTTACAAGGTTGTGCACACCCGAGAAAATACGGCAAGGCGGGGCTGTACACAAAGAGGAATTCCTCTAGTGGTGCACGGTTTATTGCAGCAGCGCGAGGCTTTGGTTGGCCAGGCGAATGCGCAGGGCCAGTTCGCGGGCGAGGTTGTTCTGAAGAATCTGGCTTAATTCGGGCTGGTATTCCTGCAACTGGTCAAATTGTGCAATGGGCAGAAATAGCAGTGTGCAGTCGGTGTCTGCGCGCACTGTGGCTGAACGCGGTTTGCGGTCAATCAGTGCCATTTCGCCAACCATGCTGCCGGGGCAAAACCGCATCAATCTTTCATTGCTGTGGCCGGTGTGGTGCCACGCACTCAATTTCCCTTGCCGCAACACATACAAGCCGCAAGGCTCAGCGCCTTCGGTGAACAGGGCTTGGCCTGCGGGCAGGGTCGTGGTTAACCAGTGTGCACAAAAGGCCTTTTTTTGTGCAGGGCTCATGTGATCGCACAGGTGGCTGTTTTCAAGGGTGCTATCGGCGCTGCATGCCATATTGTCGAAAGCGATTTGACCCAGCAACAGGTTTTCAATGTGCCAAAAGGCGTCGTCAATGTGGCCTTGTGTGGCAATCCCCAGACGCGCAAGGCAACTGCGCAACAGGGGTTCACCGCCCATGGCTTGTTCGTGTGTGGGCAGCACGGCCACGGTTTGGGTGCGTGGCAACCCTTGTTTGAAAAGCCGCTCAAGGCAGTCGCAGGCGGTGTCGTCAATGTAGCGCAGGTGGGTGAAATCGAGCACAGCGGATTGCGCCGGTGCCAATTCGTCTTGTAGTCGTATTGCAATGGCAGGGGCATTGCCAAAAAACAGATTGCCCTCAAAGCGTACCCAGGCCAAGTGTTCAAAGGCGGCGTCGAGTTGTTGGCGGTGGGCGCGCGGGCGCATGCTGCGTGAACGCGCCGCGGGCTTGGATTCAATGCTGCGCAGACCACTGCCGGATTGTTGTTGCAGAAAGTAAGCTGCCACAAACAGCACGCCGACCAAGGTGCCGATGAGCAAATTGCTGATCCCGGTGACAAATACCATGCTGAGCACCACCCACACGGTGAAGCGTTCTGTGGGTGCCATTTTGCGGCGTGTGCTGCGCGCTGCGAAACGCCTGATCAAGTCCAGTGTGTTGCCTTGAATCAGAAACAGGGAGCTGACTGCCACCGCAGTGGCAAGAATGTGCAGGGGCAGCTGAGCCAGAATTGGCCAGGTGAGCAGCAAAAGCAGGCCCAGCAGGCCCACGTACCAGGCTTCGCTTTGGCGGTGCTGGGCACCCACACCCAAGGCAGCGTTGCTTCTGGAAAAGTAGTTTGAGCTGGGCAGCGCCAAGGCCAGGCCGCACAGAACATTGGCCAGTGCCAGGGTGTTCAATTCTCGGCGGGTGTTGTGCCGGGTGCCGAGCGTTTGGTCGACTTGCAACAACGATTGCATGCTTTCCAGCACCACCAGCAAGGCCAGCACCGCCGCACCCACCAACACCTGAAGTAGCAGGCCAGGTGTACCCAGCAACAAGGCAGACACCTGTTGAACGCTGCCCACAAGGCTGGTTGTATCCAGGTTTTGCCACAATGGGTGGTTGGGCATGGCGGCTACAGTTTGCACGGGCAATGTGCCGGGCCATGCCCAAAGCAGCACGCCGTGCAGCGCAAAGCCGCAGGCCAGGCCGTACACCAGGCCAAGAGGGTTGGGGCGTATGGCGCGGAAGTACAGCAGCACGGCAACTGTAATTGCCGACACACTGAGCGCCATGGGTGAAAACAAGGCAGGGGTGCTGGCGGCTTGCAGGGCGGTGGTGTACACAGCAAAGCCCAGCATGGCGGGCAGCAATTTGTAGGCTGAGAAAAGACCCAGTGTGGTGTTCATGCCAATGAGCACCGGGGCTGGCAAAAACTGCATCAACTTGCCTACACCCTGTTGTTGGGCCAGTGCGATCAACAGGCCCGCAAGTGCAATTTCAAGCATCAACAACAGCATGAGATCTGAGTGGTTGCTGGTAATTTGCAGAAAACCGAGCAAGGAACCAGCGACAATCAGTGCGGTTGAAGAACGTGGTCCACCGAATTGAACAGGCGCTCTACCAAACAAAGCGCCCAGCAAGCCGCCCAGAAATGCGCTGGCCAAACCTGCGTAAATACCATATGCCAGACCGGCCTGACCCAATGGGGCAAAGGCCAACATGCCATACACAATTGCCTGAGCGTATCCACCGAATGCGACCAGTGCGCCCGCTTTGAATTCGGTGTTCAAGGAAGAGTTCGCGCAGCCGAAGTTGAGTTGGACTTAGTCTACGCGAATTGCTTTATTTCGAGGTGGGCATGACGAATTCAGCACCTTTCTCGATGCTGTCTGGCCAGCGCTGCATGATGGATTTCTGGCGGGTGTAGAAGCGAACACCTTCTTCGCCGTACGCATGCATGTCGCCGAACAGGCTTGCCTTCCAGCCGCCGAAGCCGTGCCATGCCATTGGCACAGGAATGGGCACGTTGATGCCTACCATGCCCACTTGCACCTGACGGCCAAATTCGCGGGCCACATTGCCGTCGCGGGTGTAGCAGCTTACGCCGTTGCCGTATTGGTGGCTGTTGATCAAATCCAGGCCTTCTGCAAAGTTGGCCACGCGCACGCAACTGAGCACGGGTCCAAAAATTTCTTCCAGATAAATGCGCATGTTGGGCTTGACGTGGTCGAACAAAGTGCCGCCGGTGTAAAAGCCAGTTTCGAAACCGACTGGTTTTTGGCCGCGACCATCCACCACCAGTGTGGCGCCTTCGTCCACGCCAATTTGGACGTAGTCCTCAATGCGCTTCAATGCCTCGGCGGTCACGATCGGCCCCATCTCAGCTGACAAATCCATGCCGTCTGTTACCTTCAATGTTTTCAGGCGGGCGGCCAGTTTGGGGATCAGCTTGTCGCCCACATCGCCCACCATCACAGCCACGGAAATGGCCATGCAACGTTCACCCGCGCTGCCGTAGGCGGCACCGATGAGTGCGTCAGTGACCTGGTCCAGATCTGCATCGGGCATCACCAACAGGTGGTTTTTCGCGCCGCCCAGGGCTTGCACGCGTTTGCCGTTGCGGGCACCTGTTTCGTAAATGAATTTGGCAATGGGGGTAGAGCCCACAAAGCTGAGAGCGGCCACATCGGGGTGATTCAGCAGGGTTTCCACAGCCAGTTTGTCGCCGTGTACCACGTTGAATACACCATCGGGCAGGCCAGCTTCTTTCAGCAGCCTGGCCATGAAGTTGCCAGCGCTGGGGTCGCGTTCGCTGGGTTTCAGAATGAAGGTGTTGCCGCAGGCAATCGCCACGGGGAACATCCAGCACGGCACCATGCAGGGGAAGTTGAACGGGGTAATGCCGGCCACCACGCCCACAGGCTGGCGCAGGGTCCAGTTGTCGATGTTGGTTGAAACCTGTTCGGTGTAGTCGCCCTTTAGCAATTGCGGAATGCCGCAGGCAAATTCAATGATGTCGATACCACGGCTAACCTCGCCCTGCGCATCGGTAAACACTTTGCCGTGCTCGGCCGTGATGATGGCGGCCAGTTCGTCGCGGTGCTGGTTCATCAAGGCCAAAAATTTGTTCATGATGCGCACGCGCTGAAGCGGCGGCTTGTTGGCCCAGGCTGGCAATGCTGCTTTGGCAGCTTCCACGGCTTTGTTCACAGTGGCTACATCGGCCAGCTCAACCTGGCGGGCGACCCTGCCCAGCGACGGGTTGAATACATTGGCTGTTTTGCTGCCAGCCACGCTCACGGAATTGCCGTTGATGAAGTGGGAGACAGTTTGATCGTTTTTGTAGGGTTGCATGTATCTGGGCCTGCTTGTTTGCTTCGGAAAGACTCACATTGTCGCGCAAGCACGGGGTGGGTTGAATCGGTGCTAACACCAAGCTTCCGGAAATTTTCGATGAGCGCACCATGCACTGGCAATTTACTGAAGCCTGTCAGTAAAGCCCTGATTTTTAATCCAATTGTAATTGTCGGAGGTATTACTGACATAAGGCCTGTCACTAAGGTGGGCCCAGAATGAAAGCAGAGGAGACAGCAGTGATTACAGGCTTGACGAACAAGGCCGCGTTGCGGCGTGGTCTACAGGTGGGCGCAGCCAGTGCTGCCCTGTTGATGTTGGTGGGTTGCCTGGGCAGCAGCAACAACGACATTGCTGGCACCGATGGGCGAACCAATCCCAACGAGAATCCCAACCTGAAATACGATGTGAGCATTACCCGCACCACTTACGGTGTGCCGCACATTCGAGCCAAGGATTACGGCAGCTTGGGTTATGGGCAGGGTTACGCCTTTGCGCAAGACAACCTCTGCGTATTTCTTGAGGACCTGTTGACCATTCGAGGCGAGCGTTCACGGTTCTTTGGCCCCGACGGCACCTACACCATTGAGCCCAATGGCTCGACGGCCAACAACGTGGCCAGCGACTTCTTCTGGAAAAGCCTTTTTGCCTTTGAAGAAGAAGGCGCCGATGGAATTACCCGCAATGCCTGGCAGCGCACCCGCGACAAGACCATTCCCGATTTTCAGAACGTAGTGGCCGGTTATGCCGATGGGGTGAACCGCTACATTACAGAATTGAAAGCAGGCGAGCATGAGTATGAACAGCCCGACGGCAGCAAGGTGCCCGCGCATGCCGCTTGTGCTGATGCTGAATGGCTGGCCCCAATTACGACAGACGACATGTATCGCCGCTTCGTGCGCCTGGCTGTGTTGGCCAGCAGCTCGGTGTTTGTGACTGAAATTGGCAATGCACAGCCACCGGGTGTGTTGCCCGGTTTGCCTGCGGGCGGTGGAGCCCCTGCGTTGCCTGTAGCCAGTGCGGGTAAAAAAGCCAAAACCCCTGACGTTGCCGAGCAAGTGGCTTTGCTGAAGGCGAACCCGAACCCTTTCACTGCCATGCAGAACAAGGATCACTTCGGTAGCAATATGTACGCGTTTGGCAAAGACGCAACCGCCAATGGCCAGTCGCTGGTGTACGGCAACCCCCACTTTCCATGGAAGGGTACAGAGCGTTTGTACCTAAGCCACAATATTCTTGAACTGAATGGCGAAAAGGCCATGGACATCATGGGTGTGGGCCTTTATGGCGTGCCCGCGGTGTTGATTGGTTTTAACGAGCACGTGGCCTGGAGCCACACGGTTTCAACTGCTTTCCGCTTTACGCTTTACCAGTTGCAAATCAACCCGGCCAACCCCACTCAGTACATGTACGAGGGTGAGATGCGCGACATGATCGCCCTGCCCACTGAAATTGAGGTGAAGCAGGCCGATGGCAGCATTACGAAAATGCAGCGCACCATGTATCGCAGTCATTATGGGCCGATGTTGGTGCTGGAGGCCAGCGGAGTGCCGGTGCTGGGCTGGAACCAGTTGATGGCATTTACGCTTCGCGATGCAAACCTGGAGAATGACCGATTGATCAACCAGTTTGCCAAATGGAACCTGGCAAAGTCTCTGGAGGAGTTTGTTGATTTGCACGCGAGTGAGCTGGGCGTGCCGTGGGTGAACACAGTGGCCAGTGGCCCTGGCAAGCCTGCTTACTATGGTGACGTGACTGTGGTGCCGCATGTGACCGATGAAAAAATTGCCGATTGTGCAGCAGAACCTTTCAACACGGTGGTGGGTCAGTTGTCACCAGGTTTACCTGTGCTCAATGGCTCCCGAGCTGCCTGTGAATGGGGCAGCGACCCGGATGCACCCGCGCCCGGCATTTTTGGCCCGGGTAACTTGCCCACGCTTCAGCGTGACGATTATGTAACCAACTGCAACGACAGCCACTGGCTGAGCAACCCACGTCAGCCGCTGACTGGTTTTAACCGGATTATTGGTGATGAAAATGCGGAGCGTACCTTGCGTACCCGCTTGTGCACCCTGCAAGCGGAACGCCGTTTGGGCGGGGCTGATGGACTGCCCGGCAACCGTTTTACGCAAGACAACCTGAAAGACATTGCGCTGAACAGCGAAATTTATTCCGCTACTTTGGCCAAGCAATCGGTGGTGGATGCGCTGTGCCAAGTACCCGTGTTGTTGAGTACCAGCTTGATGCCAGTGCAAACCGCGGACGCTTGTGCCGCTTTGGGTGCTTGGGATGGCAAAGCCAACCTGGATAGCAAAGGTGCACACTTGTGGCGTGAGTTTTGGAGCCGGGCGATTGCCAACCCTGGTGGTTTGCCTGTGGGCGTGCCTCAACTGCATTTGCCGTTTGATGTGCCAGTGCCATTGTCATTGCCAACCAATTTGTGGGCCAATGGCTTCAATGCGGTTGACCCGGTGAACACACCCAACACATTGAACATTGCCAATCCGTTTACCGCAGCTGCTTTGGCCGATGCAATTTTGGCGGTACAAGCCGCTGGTTTTGCGCTGGACGAGCCTTTGGGCAATATTCAAAAATCTGGAGTACAGGCCAGTGCCACGCCAATTTTCGGTGGCACCAGCCCGGAAGGCGCATTCACGATTGTGAGTACAGAACCCAGCCGGCTGAATTCGGAAGGGTACAAAGTCACCTACGGCAACAGCTACATTCAGGCTGTAACCTGGGATGCGAATGGCAAACCACAGGCTGATGCCATGCTGACGTATTCACTTTCAACCGACCCGGCCAACCCGCACTTTGATGACTACACCAAGGCATATTCCCAGAAAAACTGGGCTCGTTTGCCTTACACCGATGCTCAAATTCAGGCAGCGAAAGTGGGTCAAACCAAGGTGTTACGCCAGCAAAGGGCGTCAAACTGAGTATGTTATAAATGTTAAATTGATAATAATTGTAAAGTAACAATATAAGGGGGCGAAAGCCCCCTTTTTATTCGATTGTCTGTTTGCAAAACGCGCAATGTGGGCGAGTTAACACTCCAGTTTCAGGCCCTCATGTTCAGTCGTCTGCGTCTTGCACGTTTTTCCTCGGTCCTGTTTTGTGCATTCATGGGCTTGTCTTCCTTGGGGTGGGCCAATGAGCCACGCATTGCGGTGTCCAAGTCGCCTTTGTCCTTGCCATTTTTTGTAGCCAAGGAAAAGAACCTGTTTGCAAAGCACAAGGTTGAACCTGTGCTGATTGAATGCCTGGGCGGCAATCGATGTGTGAAGGAACTGACGGAAGGGCGGGTCGACATGGCCACTTCCTCAGAGTTGCCCTTCATGTTTGCCGTGTTTCAAGGCAAACCGATCAGCTTGGTCGCGACATTCAACACCAACAAAGATGACATGAAATTCGTAGTCCGGAAAGCTGCTGTGAAAATTGGAACCAAGGGTTTGGTGGGCAAGCGGATTGGTTATGTTGAAAAAGCGTCGTCGCACTATTACATGGATTTGTTTTTGCTCTACAACGGCATTGATCCAAAGACAATAGTACCTGTGGCCATGGGCGCAGATGCGTTGGCAGGGGCCTTGTCCAAGGGTGAGGTGGATGCAATTTCCGTGTGGGAGCCATGGGGGCAAATTGCATTGAATCAAGGTGGTGCTGATGTTGCAGTTTTAGATTCCCCAAAACTGTACAGCCAAACTTTCAATTTGTTGATCAGCAATGAATACCGTTTGGCACAGATCCGTAAATCGACTGCCGTTCTCAGCGCGCTGGAGGATGCCATTCAGTTCATCAAGAAGAATCCGGACGAGGCAAAAAGCATTATGGGCCGCAATGTGGGTATTGACGCCGACACGGTTAAGGCGGCTTGGCCAACCTATCAATTTGAGTTGACCCTGCAACAGTCTTTGTTGAGCACTGTACAAGGCCAGGCAAGGTGGGCTCGGCGTGAAGGGCATGTTGGCGCAGCTTTGCCCGAGCCGGAGTTTCTGAATTTTGTGGATTCCGGTCTGCTGCGAAAAATTAAACCCAATGCGGTTGATTTTGTGTACCCATGAAACCGATTATGCGACTCAAGCAAGGCGTACTGATTGCCTTGGTTTTGCTGATCTGCCTTGCCTTGGTGGCCGTGGTAACGGTTGTTTCAATTAACCAGCAGCGCAACGATGTGCTGGAGCAAAGTGTTGCCGCACGCAAAATTTCCCGCTTGTCCACTCGCATGTTGGTGTTGACGCACACGGCTTCTGAATACATGACGGAAACCAATATTCGCCAGTGGTGGGTGGTGCATCAATCCATTTCCGATGAGCTTGACCATCTGCATTTTTCCGATGAAAGTGGAGAGCTCTCCAGACAGCTTGATGAGCGTTTGGGCGACTTGGCTGCCCTGTTCAGTGGCTTTTCTCACATGCAACATTCCGAGGTAATGACTCTCGATGAGCGAAGAAACAGCGTGTTGACGGATCGCCTCATTTCCGAGGCTGAGCAGTTGGCCGAGTTGAGTTACAAAATATCCGACACAGCTTTTGAGCGCCAAGAAGCATTGACCCACCAGCGCAAGATAATTGTTTTGGTGTTTACCTTGCTGTTTGGCATCAATTCTTTTTTGCTGCTGTTGTTGATCCGTTACCGAGTGGTTAGACCTTTGGCGCAAATTGAAAACGCAGCGAACGCCATGCGGGCAGGTAATTTGAACTCGCGTTGCGGCTTGCCGGAAGGCGATGAACTGGGTGATGTGGCGGCAGCGCTCGATTTATTGGCCCTGGAGTTGAACAACAGACTGGCCGATGTGACATCGACCACACACCTGTTGGAAGTGGCTGGGCGCATGTGTGGCGTGGGTGCCTGGACATTGGATGTAAATACCCGTGAATTGACTTGGTCGAAACAAACCTTCGCGATTGTGGAAGCCGACTTTACCCACCAGCCCACGCTGGACGAGGCAATTGCACTTTACTCCGAAGACTCGGCGACCAAGCTTTCCAAGGCTTTGGAAGATGCTGCGAGCACTGGTGCTGACGTCAATATGGAATTGCAGTTGCGCACCTACAAAGGCAACTTGATTTGGGTGCATTTGTTCGGCGAAGTAATCTGGAAGGTGGACGGTGCTTTGCGCAAGCCCTGGATGATTCGGGGCGCGTTTCAAAATATCACTGAGCGCCGTCGAGTTGAGGAAGAAATTCGACAGGCCAAAGAAATGGCTGAATCGGCCAGCAAAGCCAAGGGCGAGTTTCTATCCAACATCAGCCATGAAATTCGTACCCCTCTGAATGCTGTCGTGGGCTTGGCCTACATTTTGAAGCAAAGCAAGCTGGATTCGTCGCAACTGGAATTCGTTGAGAAACTTGAAAATGCAGGCCGAGGCCTGATTGATTTGGTCAGCGGTGTGTTGGATGTTTCCAAGATTGAAGCTGGAGCCATGGAGCTTGAAAAGCGGCCTTTCTCAGCCAGACACTTGATGGATTCACTTGCCGACTTGATGACCGGTGCTGTGGCCGACAAGTCGATAGAATTTGTGGTGTCGGTGGCGCCCAATGTGCCCGATCAATTGGTGGGTGATGAAACCAAACTAAGGCAAGTGTTGGTGAATTTGGCGGGCAATGCCATCAAATTTACGGAGAATGGCTATGTGAAAGTTGGCGTGACGGTGGATCAACTGGACAAACAGCATTGCGTATTGCGTTTCATTATTCAGGACACCGGTTTGGGTATGGATGCGGGTGCCATGAAACGCCTGTTCCAGTCTTTTTCTCAAGCGGATTCGTCAATATCGCGTCGCTTTGGTGGCACAGGCATAGGCCTGGCTTTAAGCCAGAAACTGGTGGAGTTGATGGGCGGTACCATTTCTGCTGTGAGTGCACCGGGGCAAGGCAGTCTGTTCGCCTTTTCATTGATGTTGAGCCTGGATTCGAAGGCCACCGCGGCCGCTGTGACCTGTGAATTTGCTTACGACGTGGTGCTGGTGGACAGTTTTAAAACCCAACTTGACAGCACGGCCCACATGGTGGAGTGGACCGGTGTTGTTCCTCAGTGTTTTTTCAATCCCGAGCACGCCTTGAGCATGCCACCTGGCCAGCGCCCACGATTGTTTGTGGTGAATGACCAATTACATGACATGAACGGGTTGAAGTTTGCCGAGAAGTTAAAAGCATCGCATGGCCCTGAGACCAAGGTGGTATTGATGGTCCGACCCAAGGAGACAGAGCAGTTGCAACATGCTCAATCGGCTCGTCAAGTCGATGCCTTGTTGATGAAGCCGCTTTCTTTTTCAGCGCTGAAAAATGTGTTGCAAGAGGTGTCTGGCAACGCCTCGATGGCCAGTGCTGCGGTCAACCGTTTGTCGAATCAGAATGAGCTGGTGTTTCTTGCTGGGCTCACTGTGTTGGCTGTAGACGATCACAAACTGAATTTGATGATTCTGAAAAAAATTCTGGAAACCCACGGAGCCAAAGTCATTCTGGCGGAATCGGGGCAGGCCGCGATCCAAGTGCTAAGCAAGCCCAACCACAACGATGTGGATGTGTGTTTGATGGACGTTCAAATGCCCGAGATGGACGGAATGGAAACTTGCCAGTACCTGCGTGACCAGTTGGGCTTGCGACAGCTGCCCATACTGGCTTTAACTGCGGGCGTAATGGAGGCCGACCACCAGTTGGCGCTGGCCGCTGGCATGGATGAAGTGCTGGTGAAGCCGCTGCAAATTGACAAGGTACTGGACGCTGTAAAGCGTTGGGGTACGCAGATCAAGTTGAGAGCTCAAACACACTGAATGTTAAATTGTGAACTAGTGTAAAGTAACAAACTAAGGGGTTGAAATCACCCTTATTCACCCATGCGAGTTATTCTCATCGATGCAACATGGAGTTGTTAAATCGTGAGGGCAGGCGCTATGAAACAATTTCAGTTGAGCACATGGATCTACTCCCTGCTGCTGGCTTTGCTTTTGGCTGCTCAAAGTGCAGACGCTGCCGATACCGTCAGAATCGCCGTTCCACCCTCGCCCATGTCGCTGCCATTTTATGTGGCCATTGAGCGAAAGTTCTTCGAAAAACACCAGATCAAACCCCTTCTGGTGGAATGCAATAGCGGGCAGGATTGTATCAAAGCACTTGGAAAAGGACAGGCAGACTTTGCCAGTTCTTCCGAATTGCCAGTCATGTTTGCTGCCTATGACAACAATCCAATATCGGTGTTGGCCACCTTGGTGACCAACAAGGATGATTTGAAGTTTCTGGTGTCGCGCAACCTGCTTCATGATGGCCGCTTGAGCCTGGCCGGAAAGCGAATTGGGTATGTACCCAAGTCTTCGTCACACTACTACATGGACACTTTCTTGTTGTTCAAGGGCGTGGATACGCAGCAGGTAGTCAAAGTACCCATGGATGCCGCAGAGCTTACCAAGGCCTTGCTGCAGGGCCATGTGGATGCAATTTCCGTTTGGGAGCCCATGGCGGAACAAGCACTACAACTTGGGGGGCATGAAATTGTGCAAGTAGAGGCACCACGCCTGTACACCCAAACTCACAACGTCAGTGTGCGTAACCAGTTCAAAACCGAACAGGCACTGCAAGTGCGCGGCGTGTTGAAAGCCTTGGACGAAGCCATCAATTACATTCGTGATTACCCTTCCCGGACACAAGCGCTGTTGTTTCGAAAAAACCTGGTGAGTCAAGAACACATCGAGAAAAACTGGAGCGACTACACCTTCCGGATGACCCTGCAACAATCGCTTGTGAGTACCTTGCAGGGCCAAGCCCGGTGGGCCGGGCGTGAGGGCCATATTCAAAAGAATTTACCCAAAGAACCCGAGTATTTGAACTATATTGATGCGAGCTTCTTGAGAGAACACAAATCAGACCATGTTGATTTTGTGTATCGCTAAACGATTTTTATCCGAATGATTGGCCAATGAACAATGTGATCGAGTACCTGCCGCACGGCTTTTGTATTGCGTGGAATCCACAACTGCTTGCCATGCACGTTATCTCAGACCTCTTGATTGCCATCGCCTACTTTTCGATACCAATCGGCATTGTGTACGTGGCCAAGAAGCGACCCGACGCCGAATTGCAGCCTATTTATTACCTGTTCGCGGCATTTATTCTGGCCTGTGGTGTGACGCATGTCATGGGCATTCTCACCTTGTGGGTGCCGCTGTATTACACACAGGGCATTACCAAAATTGTGACGGCTTTGGTTTCAGTGGCCACCGCAATTTATTTGCTGCCCAAGTTAAAACACATCATGGCCTTGCCCGACCTTGGCAAACTCACGCAAATAAATACGGCACTGGCCGAGGAAATCGTGTCCAGGCGCCAAAGCGAAGCCTCGCTTCGGCAATCGCAAGAGCTTGCCTTGCAGGCCCAAAAAACACAGGCCGCATTTTTGGCCAATATGAGCCATGAAATTCGTACCCCAATGAACGGTGTGCTGGGCACGCTCAACTTGTTGCTTGACTCAGAATTGAAGCCTGAGCAATTTCAGCTTGCTGCGGCATCCAAGCGCAGTGCGGCTTCCCTGCTTAGTTTGCTGAACGATATTCTCGATATTTCAAAAGTGGAAAGTGGGCAAATGACCCTGCGGCACAGCCCGCTCGAGCTTGCCGATGTGCTCGCCGATGTAGAGGCTGCACTGGCTTTTGATGCCAACAGCAAAGGCATTGAATTGTTATGCCCTGCAGGGCTTGTGCCCAAGGCAACCTACCTTGGCGATTCGGTGCGCATGCGTCAAATTTTGTTGAATCTGGTGGGCAATGCGATTAAGTTCACTGATGTGGGCCATGTGAAGGTGGTGTGCCGGGAAGTGTCCCGAACCGCGCAACAAGCCGTACTCGAGTTTACTGTGAAAGACACAGGCATCGGCATTGCGCCCGAGCATCAAACAAACTTGTTCAAGCGATTCACGCAGGTCGACAACTCCAGCACGCGCCGCGCCCAGGGTAGCGGGCTTGGCTTGGCAATCGTCAAGGAAATGGTTGAACTGATGGGCGGCAAAGTGCGCTTGCACAGTGAGCCCGGCCGTGGTACTGAAATTGTGTTTTCCCTGAAACTGGGTTTGCAAACCGTGGCTGCTCAAACCATGACCGATCACGCCACCCAACCCACGCTCGCGACACAAACTGAAATACCACCCCCCGTGCAGCAATTTCATGGAAAAATTCTGGTGGTGGAAGATGCACCCATGAACCAGATGGTGGTGTGCAAAGTGCTTGAGCGCCTCGGCCTTTCCAGCAAGGTGGCCAACAATGGCCAGGAAGCAGTAGACCTGCTTGCACAAGAGCCATTTGATTTGGTGTTGATGGACGGCCAAATGCCGGTGATGGACGGTTACGAGGCCACTGCATTGATTCGGAGTGGTAGCGTGCCAGGTGTGAACCCGAACATACCGGTGGTAGCACTGACCGCACATGCCATGGTGGGTGAGGACAAAAAGTGCCTGAACGCTGGTATGAATGACTACCTCACCAAACCACTGGACCGCGACAAACTGATTGAAGTGTTGGGCAAGTACCTGAAAAAAGCCTGATCGAATTTCAGGCAGCTTGCATGTTCTTTCTTATGGCCAAAATGCGGCATGCAATTTCATGCAGGGAATTCAGTGCTTGAACGCAGCTAGTCGAATCGTTTTGTTTTGCTGCCTGCTCAAGCAAATGAACTTCAGGCAAAAATTTCAGTAAGCCCAGGTTTTGGGCAACACCCTTGAAGTAGTGCGCCTTGCTGGCCAAGCCTGCGTAATCACCCACGTGAACCCGGCCCAACAAGTTGGTTTGTTCAGTGGCGAATTCGTCGAGAAACAAATCAAGAATTTCAAGCAACAAAGCCGAGTCGCCACACAGGCGATCCAGCGTGGTTTCCAAATCAATCTCAGTCGACAAATTGCTCAAGTCCATTGGCAAAGTCTACTTCAAATTGTTCATTCGCTCTTCATGTTCTTTGCGCAATTCCTTGCGCAATTCAGCGTTGGCATGTCGCTTCTTTTCTTCGTCGGTGCGGGGCTCCAGAGGCGGCACTTTGCCGGGTGTGCCATCGGCATTCATGGCCACCATGGTAAAAAAGCAACTGTTGGTGTGCGTGGCAATGCCTTTGTGAATGTCTTCTGACACTACTTTGATGCCCACTTCCATGGAGGTGTTGCCGGTGTAATTGACGCTGGCCAAAAAGGTGACCAGTTCACCCACACGAATGGGCTGGCGAAACAACACCCTGTCCACCGAAAGCGTAACCACATACATGCCCGCATACCGGCTTGCACAGGCATAGGCCACCTGATCAAGTAATTTCAAAATATGCCCGCCGTGCACCTTGCCGCTGAAGTTGGCCATGTCGGGGGTCATCAGCACGGTCATGCTGAGTTGGTGGTTGGGAAAGGGCATGTTGGCGGGCAAGCATGAGTGGTTGAAGAAAACAGTTTAACGCGCTTGTGCGCACGGTGGCCCGTCTACAATGGGTCATGAAATAATTTGTGGAGAACGCTGTGGCTGCCGAGCTGACCAAGTACGCCATTTGGCTGTTGAGCCCCCTGGGTTTGTGGATCGCCCTGACTGCGATGGCGGGCTTGGGCCTGTTTGGTCGCAGGCAATGGCGCGCGCGCATCATGGTGTTGGCACAGCTTCAGTTGCTGGCGTTCAGCTTGCCTTGGGTAGGAGATACTTTGCTGGGCCAGCTTGAAGACGAGGCACTGGTAATGGAAGCCAACCGGCCCTTGCCCCCGAACGTGGATGCGATTGTGGTGCTGGGCGGTGGCCTGGAGGGGCGGTACGACGGCGTGCGTGCATTGCCCGATTTGAACGATGCTGGCGACCGCGTATGGCAAGGCGCAAGGCTTTACAAGCAAGGCGTGGCCCCACGCATGGTGCTCAGTGGTGGGCTGTTTCAGGCCGACCCGCGCAAGGAGGCGGAGGCCCCAGGCATGAAAATATTCATGCTTGATATGGGTGTGCCCGAAAATGCTTTGGTGATTGAAGGCAATTCCCGTACTACCTTTGAGAATGCCTTGCGCACGCGAGAATTACTGGGCGAGGATTCCAGCAATATTGCGTTGGTGACTTCTGCATTTCACATGGGGCGTTCGGTGTTGTGGTTTGAAAAAGCGGGTTTTACTGTGTACCCCGTGCGCACCGACATTCGTGTGCTCAATGAAAGCCGTGCCTTTTGGGAGTGGTTGCCCAAGCCGCAAGCACTGGATGAAAGCACTATTGCAATTAAAGAATACCTGGGTCGCCTGCAATTGAAAGTGAGCGGTGCCTATGAAACAGGGGGAAGCCAGTGAAGGTACTCAAACTGTTGGCAACTGGTTTGTTGGGTTCTTTGTTTTGCCTGTTGTTAACCAGTACTGCACACGCAGGCCCAGTGCTGGATGCCATTTACAAACGCGATGCAGTGCGTTGCGGTGTGAGCAGTGGCGTGGCCGGTTTTTCTGCACTGGGTGCCGATGGCCAATGGCGTGGGCTGGATGTGGCTGTGTGCCGCGCCGTGGCCGCTGCTGTGTTGGGTAGTGCGCAGAAAGTACAGTTCACGCCCTTGAGTTCGCAGCAACGTTTTGCTGCTTTGCAGGCCAATCAAATTGACATTCTTTCCCGCAACACCACCTGGACCTTGGGCCGCGATGCTGGCCTGAATGCGCATTTTGCCGCCATTACTTATTACGATGGTCAAGGCATTTTGATGCACAAACGCTTTGGCGTAAAAAGCGCCAAAGAATTGAAGGGTGCCGAAATTTGCGTGCAATCGGGCACCACCAATGAGAAAAACCTGAGCACTTATTTGGGCACGCAAGGCATTACCGCCAAAGCCATTGTGTATGACAATTTTGAGGCTGCTTACAAAGCCTTTTTCAGTGGCCGTTGCCAGGCTTTTTCAACCGACGTGTCGGCACTGATTGGTTTGAAAAGCAGCCAAAGCGGCCAGCCTGATGACTACATGGTGCTGCCCGAAGTTTTTTCCAAAGAACCCTTGGGTCCCGCAGTGTTGCGCGGCGATGACGAGTTTTTTGCCATCGTGAAATGGACTGTGTTTGCCATGATTGAGGCAGAGGAATTGGGCGTTGGAAAAGCGAATATTGAACAAGCCTTGAGAAGCAACAATCCTGCTGTTCAACGCTTGTTGGGTGGTGCAGAAAACCTAGGCAAACCTCTGGGCTTGCCACGTGACTGGGTGGTTAGAATTCTTCAACAAGTGGGCAATTACGGTGAAGTGTTCGATGCCAATTTGGGCAAGCATTCGCCCTTGAAACTGGAACGTGGTTTGAATGCACTGTGGACCCAGGGCGGGCTGATGTACGCCCCACCTTTGCGCTGAAGGTGCTTGCCCGTGAACTTTGAATTTCTCAACGACCCCGCTGGTTTTGGACTCAGTGAAGGCTGGCTGCAAGTGGCCTTCAATTCACCATACTGGCAAATACTGTTGGCGGGTTTGTTGAACACCTTGAAAGTGGCCCTGCCTGCCTTGTTGCTCAGTACGCTTTTGGGCTTGTTGATTGGATTGGGGCAACTGGCATACCACCCCTTGTTGAAAGGGCTGTGCAAGGGCTATATCAACCTGTTTCGCAATGTGCCTTTGTTGTTGCAACTGTTGGCGATTTACTTTGCCATTACCCAGTTTCTACCTATCGCCAGCCAGGCATGGTCGCTGGGCGACCATGTGTTTTTGAGCAAAAGTGGCTTGGCGTTTCCCACGTTTTCAGAAGCGCCGGTGCGCGGGCGGTTTTCGATTGAAGGTGGCTGGGCACTAAGCCCGGAATATCTCGCTGTGTTGCTGGCGCTGGTGGTTTACACGGCCGCTTTTGTGGCCGAAATTGTACGCGCAGGCGTGCAGGCCGTGAGGCCCGGCATGCGTCAGGGCGCGCTGGCCTTGGGCCTGAACAATGCCCAAACCACCCGTTACGTGGTGCTGCCTTTGGCCCTGCGTGTGGTGGTGCCCTCGCTTTCCAACCAATATTTGAATTTGCTGAAAAATGCCTCGCTGGGTGTGGCGGTGGGTTACCCGGAATTGGTGTCGGTGGCTAACACTGCCATCAATCAAAGCGGCAAGGCGGTGGAATGTGTGCTTATCATCTTGGTCACTTACGCACTGCTTAGCGCCGTGGCTGCTGGCTTGATGAATGCGCTAAACACGCGTGTCAACAGGGGGGCCTTGTGAACTCCGGCCTGTTGCTTCATCGCTTTTTATGGCTGGCCCTGCCACTCCTGTTGGCCCCGCTGGCGTGGGGCCTGCTGGATTGGGCTGTGCTGAGTGCGGTTTTTCGTCCCGATTTGCAGGCTTGTCAGCAAGCCGCTGGGCAGGGCGCCTGCTGGGGAGTGGTGGCTGAGAAATGGCGGATTATTTTGTTTGGCCGTTACCCAGTGGCTGAACAGTGGCGCGCAGCCACCGTGTTGGTGCTGTGGTCGGCATTGCTGTTTGCCACGGCTGCAAATGTATTCAAAAGCAAAACCACATTTGCGCTTTGGGCGCTGTTGTTGCCTGCCAGTGCGGTGTTGTTGCATGGTGGTTTTGCCGATTTGACGGTGGTGCCCACCAGCCTGTGGGGCGGCCTGCCGCTTACGCTTATTTTAAGCACCGTGGGCTTTGCCATGGCCCTGCCACTGGCGGTGTTGCTGGCCTTGGGGCGGCAATCAGCATTTGCCCCATTGCGCCGGTTCTGCATTGCTTACATAGAGTTGTTGCGGGCCTTACCCTTGGTCACAGTGCTGTTTCTCGCTGCCTTTGTGTTGCCCCTGTGGTTGCCAGGTGAGGGGCTGGACCTCTTCACCCGTGTGTTACTCACCATCGCATTGTTCAGCGCCGCCTATTTGGCGGAAGTGCTACGTGGCGGCTTGCAGGCCGTGCCAGCCGGTCAGGCGCAGGCGGCCAAGGCCCTGGGTTTGAATGTGGTTCAACGCAATGTGCATGTGGTGTTGCCGCAGGCGATTCGGGCCTGCTTGCCCAGCCTTACCAACAGTTTTGTTACCCTGTTCAAGGAATGTTCACTGGTCACGATTGTGGCCTTGTTTGAATTGACCGGTGCCCTCAGCCTGGCCCTGGCTGGGGATGTGCAGTGGCGCAGCTTTTACCTGGAGGGGTATTTGTTCATTGGCCTGGTGTACTGGGCCTATTGCTTTGGTTTGTCGAAAACGGTCAAATAGAAATTGACAGTTGCTTCTTAGAGTGGAATTTCTAGCGCAGCAAAATAATTAAGTGTACATTTGTACACTAATAAAAACACACCGTCGAATTCCGATTCGGAGACACCGCATGAGCAAAAAAGAAGAACCCAGCACCGGCGAGAAGCTGGAAGGCACACTGATGTTTGTGGGTGACACCATTGCGCAGGCCGCCACGCGAGTGCATGAATTTCACCGAGCCATCAGCGACATGCCATTCAAGGCCGTGGGTGCCGCCACGCTCAATGCCAGCAAACCTGTTGAATCGGTTCACAACGAAATTACCGATTTGGTTTACGGCGCTGTTCGCGAAGCAGGCAAAGGTGTTTTTTCGGGTGCAGCCTGGGTGGTTCGGCAAGCCAACCAAAGCCTGGCCTCGCCTCAGGTGATTGACCAGGCCATGGGTGGCGAACTCATGGATGATGTGAACCACCTGCCCGTACCCAGCATGCCGAATGCGAAAACCGACAAACGGGTGTCGGCGATTTCCAGCGCGATCAACGGTGTGTTTGGCGACCATTTGGCTGCCACGCGCAATCCCATGCAAGTGCACATGAATCTGTATGCCAATGGCCAGCTTTTGCAGGCCGATCAGGCTGCGTTGATGGCGCAGTTTCCCAACGCCCAAAACCACCTTGTTATTTTCGTACACGGCCTGTGTTGTAACGAAGACAGCTGGCAGATGTACTACAACCCCAAAGAGCCAGCCACCCGCCCTTATGGTGACAAGCTGCAAGACGATTTTCCTGTTACCGCGCTTTACCTGCGTTACAACACCGGCCGCAACATCGATTCCAATGCAAGGCAATTCAAGCGCATGTTGAACAAGCTCGTGCGCAATTGGCCTGTGGCTGTTGAGGGAATTACCTTGGTGGGGCATAGCATGGGTGGTTTGGTCAGTCGCGCGGTGGTTGAAGCACTGACCGACGACGACATTATTTTGAAACGCGCCATTCGCGATGTGGTGTGTTTGGGCTCACCCCATGCCGGTGCACCGCTTGCGCGACTTGCGGCGGCGGGTGAGCAATTGTTCAGCAAGTTTGAATTGGCCAGGCCGATTGGCCGGGTGCTGGGTGTGCGTTCACGCGGCATTCGCGATTTGGACCACGGCTTGGGTGCGCTGCAAACTCGCGATGGACAGGAAGTGATGTTTCACCTGATCGGATCAACGATAGGTGACCATACTTCGTCTTGGTTGAACACCACGGTGGGCGACGGTTTGGTTACACCCGATTCTGCTCTGGCCGACGACACTGGCAAAGCACAACGCGTGACCTTCGCGCAAAAGCATCACATGATTTTGCTGAATGATCCTGATGTGTTTCTTGAACTGAAAATGGTGTTGCGCCAACACCTGCGTCCACGAGTGGGTCGCGATTAAAAGTTGTACGTGGAAGTTTTGCTTTCCTGCAAAAACACGCGTTGTGTGGTGAGCAGGTAGTTCACCAACAGGTCGGCGTAGGTGCGCTTGAATTTTGATTCACGCATGCCTGTTTCGACCAGGTTCAGGCCGTAGTACTTCAAGGCCAGGTGTGCTTGCTGGCATTCTTTGGTCCAGCAATCCAGTGGTTCCAGAATTTGATTCACCGCATCCTGAAAACCTGTGGTGAAATTCAGGAAGTCTGCTTCGTTCATGTCCTCAACCAGTTCCAGCGCATTGTGCTCTGCATGCATGTGCTGTGCATATACACCATTGCGTGGTCGGGTTTGAAATACATTCAGAAACTGAAACAGCAGTGTCTCGGGCAAATGAGAGCTGGGTACACCGTACAGCAGCTGCACACGGCTTAAGTCGATTTGCAGTTGCATGGCAAACAGGCCGCTGACGTTGCGAGAACTCAATGCCCAGCAAGCACCCAGCGTTTCAAAAAACACCTCACGCTCGAAGGAGTATTTTTTGTAAGGGCTGCTGTGCAACACTTGGTAGGGTGCTCGAATGGTCATGCTGAATCCAGTGCTTTGCCGTTCATCGTGTAAGTATTGTCGACTGCATTACCAAGGTGTGGCATCGCATAGGTGAGGGTTCACCGTTTGCGGGGAGGTTCACCATTTCAGGGGGTAGGTTTCCCCTAGGTGGGGGTGGCTTTCTCAGTCAGTTCAGAATACTTCTTCACCAATGCGGGCCACACGGTGCGAATTTGGTCCAACACCTCTTTGGCGCCCATGGTTTGGTTGTTCAAGCCTTGCTCAAAATCCCGAAATACATGGTGCAAAGCCTGTTCGCCCAGCAAGGCCAACAGGCTGACCATGGAATGTATTTCACGCACAAAGGCCACTTCATCCAGCTGCTCAAGGTGGCCGCGCAACTTGGCTGGCAGGTCGGCACAGTGTTCCATGAACAAATTAGGCAGCGCTGGTGGTGTGGGCAAAGGTGAAGGTGTTTCGGCGTGCAACAGGTCGGCCAGGGTGGCGTACAGCACGCGGGCTTCCACGGGCTTGGCGATAAAGTCATCCATGCCCAAATCCAGACAACGGTTTCGTATTTCTGAAAAAGCGTGTCCGGTCAAGCCCACCAGGGGGGTGTCCATCCAGCGGGTTTGGTCGCGTAGCCAGGCTGTGAATTCATAGCCGTCCATCACCGGCATTTCAAGGTCGGTAACGATGACATCAAAGTGGGGGGCATCGTCGGGGTCCAGCAATTCCACGGCCTCCTGGCCATGTTCACACAGGGTTACCTGCATACCTGCCGCTTTCAGGTAGGAGCACACCAGTTCCTGGTTCACCGGGTGGTCTTCCAGCACCAGGGCACTTTTTCCGTGCAAGGCCTCAGGATACTCCCGGGTTGCATCGGGCCGTGGCAAGGTGGGTAAATCAAGGCGCGGCGCAGCGCAAATGTCTTGCATCAACACCGGGTGCGCCAGGTGTATCAGTTGTTTGGTGAGTTCAGAGGGCAATAGTTGCAGCAGAGCACTGTCGGCTGAAAGCAGGTCACGGTCAATGGCCACCACGCGCAAGGCCGGGTTGCTCAAGTGTTCAAGCAGTTCAGCGGGCAGTGGCTCGCTGGGGTCGAGCAAATCCGATTGCAGCAAGGCCCAGTCGCAGGTGTTCTCGTTCAGGTACCGAATGCACTGCCCCAGGGTACTTACCAGTGTGGCTTGCATGCCGGTGGCATTCAACACCGACATTACGCAGTCGGCCACAGGCCCCGGCTGGTGCAACAACACACCATTCTGGTAACCCAAGGGTAGGGGTTCAATCAAAATATCGCTGTCATAAACCACGGGTACAGAGAACCAGAAACAACTGCCCACACCCGGAATGCTTTCGACTGAAATTTGGCCGCCCATGCGAATCACCAGCTCGCGGGCAATACTCAAACCCAGGCCCGTGCCGCCGTACACACGGCTTACGCTTGAATCACCCTGTGCAAATTTCTCAAAAATTCGCTCGACCTGCGATTTGCTTAAGCCTGAGCCGGTGTCGTGCACCTCAATTCGCAAATCAAGCCCGGTGTCTGAACGGGTTTGCAGTTTTGAAAACACACGCACCGAACCGCTTTCCGTAAACTTCACTGCATTGCTCAGCAGGTTGCTCAGCACCTGCCGCAGTCGTGAAGGGTCGCCCACCAAGCGCTGGCCCAACTGGTTTGAATAGCCCGGCGCAACCTCGTTCAACAGCATCAGTTTGCGGCTGGCTGCCTGGCTTTGCACCGCAAGAAATGAATTGGCCAGTACTTCATCCAGAGTGAACGGAATGTGCTCGAATTCCACCATGCCAGCCTCGGCCTTGGAGTAATCCAGAATGTCGTTGAGCAAACCCAGCAGCGATTTCGCGGCATCCTGTACTTTTAGCAGGTAGTTGCGTTCCTGCTCGGGCAAATCCGACTTCAAGGTGAGCGCGGTCATGCCCAATATGGCATTCATGGGTGTTCGGATTTCATGGCTCATATTGGCCAGCAACATGCCGCGTGCTTCTACCTGCGCCTCGGCTCGCTCTCGGCCCATTTTGGCTTCCAGGGCAATCAATTCGGCTGACCTTGCGGCTTCGCCCTGCTCCAGTTCGCGCTTGAATGAACCAATCATCAGGGCAAAGCCCTTCACAAGGTTGCTCATTTCGGTCACAAAGCGGGGGTTGGGCAGACTGATGTTGTAATTGCCCTGTGCAATTTGTTTGCTCACCTTGTTCAGTTCTCGCAGTGGCGCCACAACGAAGCGTTGCAACACCGCCAGGCCCACAAGGGCCATCAAGGTGACCAGCAAGCCCAGGTAAAGGTCGAAATTCGCAGTGGCTTTGATGTTGTCGGCCTGCGCAGCAAGCACGGTTTGAAAGCCCAGTTCAACTGCGCGAATTCGGCCTTGAATTTCAGCGCGAATGGCATTGCTCAAGCCCAGGTATTCTTCGGAGAACAGCATTTGAATGGCCAGGTCGTCACGCACAGGCGCTTCCGACACATACTTGCTCGCATCCGGGTCGTACAAGCCTTGGGTCAAGGCAAACACAATTTGCTCGCGTTCGCGCAAGCGTTTGCTTAAGCTCAAAATGTTCTCGACCGATTCTTTTATATCGCCACTCAGGTTGGGCGCAACATTTTGCGGTGCGAACAGGCGACTTTCCAGGGTTTCACCTTTGGCGGGCACCAGGGGTACGGCTTCGGTGTTGCCCGCAATCAGCTTGCTCCAGTACACATTGTCGACAGGCTGGGCATATTTGCGCGCGCCTGCGTGGGCGTCCAGCAACTCGTAATAATTCACAAGGTGCTGGCTGTTTTTGCTGACCACAAAAGCGGCCACCAGGGTTTGCAGTGCATCGAATTCGGATTGCAGCAAGCGCAATTCATTGATGGCATTCAAGCGGGCGGTGAGCAGCGCTGTTTGCGAAGTTTGCAACTGGTCTGCCCGCTCGCCCATCCACACATTGGAGGCCAGGCCGAGCAAAGTGGCAAACAACACGAAACGAAACAGGGCCGCCAGCTTCATCAGGCAAACAAGGCAAGTGTGGACAAGCCCCTATTCTTACCGGAAAAGCTTAGTGCGTGTGTAGTGATTGCAAAATGAGCCAGAAAGCGGCAATGATCATGACTGCCGCAAAACTTCGGCGCAGGGCCTTTTCAGGCAGGTAGTGGGCGATGGCCACACCCGCCGACACGGTAAACAGCCCGCCAAAAGCCAGAGGCAAGCCCAATTCCCAGTTCACGCGGTGGGCATTGGCGTAGGTGCTCAGTGCCATCACCGAACTGGGGGCCACCAAAGCCAGCGACAAAGCCTGCGCCGTGGTTTGGGTGTGTTTGAACACGGTGGTTAACATGGGTGTGGCCACCAGGCCGCCCCCCATGCCCAGCAGGCCCATGCTGGTGCCACCGAGTACGCCGACGATGGGCATGGTGGCAGTGCGAGGTTGATCGCTGTTGTTTGAATTGGCGCTGGGGTTTTTTCGCAGCATCAACATGCGCAGGCCCACCATCAAAATGAACAGGTTGAATATCCAGTGCAGTATGTCTTGATCAAGGCGTACGGCCAGCTTGGCTGTTAACCAGGTGGTTACAGTCGCAGTAATGCCAATTGCAGCCACGGCCAGCCAGGGCAGCTTGTGATGCTGGTTGTAACGCCACCAGCCAATCAGCAAATTGGGCACCATCAGCACCAGTGCGGTGCCTTGGGCCAGGGCCTGGTCCATGCCAAACCCGATAATAAAAAGCGGGACGGCGATAATGCCGCCCCCGATACCAAACAGCCCACCGAAGAAACCCAAAGCCGCGCCCAAGGACAAAACAAGGAGCAAATCAGGAAGAGCGAGCCAAGACATGGGGTGGTGTGCCGTAGATGTGGAAGCGCTCAGTGTATTCGTTATAAAAATATCTACAATGATTCGATATTTAAAATATTATTAACAAATACGCACGAATCCTTGTTGGAGCAAGTTTTGAAGCAATTGTCTGATCTCGCTTTTTTCAGCGAACTGGTGCGCCATGAAAGCCTGGCCAGCGCTGCCATGGCCTTTGATGTTACTCCGCCTGCCGTTAGCCGCCGCCTGGCGGCACTGGAAAAAAGGCTGGGCGTTCGCTTGCTTCACCGCAGCACACGGCGCATTGGTTTAAGTGCTGAAGGTGAACGTTACCTGGCCGAAGGCACCAATATTCTTCGCCAAATCGATGTGTTGGAGGCCACCTTGCGTGCCGGGCAAGACACCCCGCGTGGTCTGCTTCGGGTCAACGCCAGCCTGGGTTTTGGCCGCAAGCATGTGGCCAATGTGGTGTCGGCCTACCATGCCGAATTCCCGGCGGTGGAAGTGATTCTGGAATTGACGGACCACCCCATTGATTTGATTGAGGGCGGTTTTGATTTGTCGGTGCGCTTTGGCGAGCCGCCTGACCAAAGGCTGATTGCCCAAAAGTTGGCCAGTAACCGGCGCATCTTGTGTGCAGCGCCCTCCTATTTGGCTGCGGCGGGTGAATTGACCACACCGGGCGATTTAACCCGGCACGACTGCCTGGTGATTCGGCAAGAGAACCACACGTTCAACAATTGGCAGTTGCGCAACGGCAAGCAGGAAACCACCGTGAAAGTGCATGGACCTGTGAGTTCAAACGATGGTGATGTTTCCGTGCAATGGGCCTTGCAGGGCAAGGGTGTACTGCTGCGTTCAGAATGGGATATTCAGCAGGAACTGAAAACCGGCGCGCTGGTGCGGGTGCTGCCTGAATGGGCGGGTGCACCGGCCGATATATTCGCCGTGTGCCCCTACGCCAACCCCATGCCCGCCAAGACCCGCGAATTTATTCGCGTAACCCGCGAGGTGTTGGCCAGCAAAGCGGGGTTTATTGTTTAGTTTTTGGCTGCTCACTTGTTCACGGCCACACCCAATTCCATCGGCACGGTTTTGTCGTCATTGGCTTTGGTTTCTTTGGGCGCGTCGGTTTTCACGCGCTCGGCGGGTACACCCGCTGAAGTCAGCCCAGTGCTTACCAATTGCTGGCGTTGTGTGGCCAAGGCCTGCAGTTGTGCAGTGCTCACTTCCTCTGAATCTTGCAGCTTTTGCGCAAGCACTGCATAAAAGTTTTTGCCTTTCAGTGCGTTGACTTCCGCATCGCTCAGCTCGCGCGTGTCTTTGAACAAATTGGTAAGTTGCCCCAAGGCCTTTCCTGCCACACCTTGTTCCAGTTGGCCCGGGTTGGCTTTTCTGAAGCCTGTTTTGAGCGAGGCCAATTCACCGCCACTGAAACGTTTTTCAAACAAGGCCTCAATCGCTTTTTGGGTGGCCTCATTGTTCAGGGCCAGGGGGCCAGGGTTTTCGCCAGGCTGCAATTTCTCTCCCGCTTGCGTGGCCACTGCGCGGCGCATTTGCAGGTTTTGAATAGCGGTTTTGTCGACCGGCGCCCAAGTGCCTTGCACCGTCAAAGCCAGGTTGGGGCGGGTGGTCAATGCTTCGCCCAGTTTTTTCAAGCCTTCTCGCTGAGAAGGGCTGAGTGTGTTGGCCCCGGCGGTGAATTCAATTTTGCCCAGCTCATCTGCATCGCCGCCGCCAAACAAGGCACCCAAGGCCCGGAAGGGTGCGGTCACAATTTTCGTGAGCACATTGCCAATGGCTTTCCACACAATGGCGCCGTAGCTGAACTGCGGGTCGTTCAAGTCGCCTGTAATGGGCAGGCCCAAATCGATACGGCCGTTCCTGTCTTCCAGAATCGCGATGGCCAATTCCAGGGGCAGGTCGCGACCTTGCGGGCTTTGCACACGCTCGCCCAGTTTAAGTTTGTCGACAATTACCTGGTTGCTGCTGTTGAGCTGCCGGTTTTCAATGTTGTACACCAGGTTCAGCGACAACTTGCCCGACTCAATTTTGCGGTTGGCAAATGTGCCGGAATAAGGCGTCAAATTGCGCATTTCCACATTGCTGAATTTCACGGCAATGTCCATGTAGGCTGTCGGGTCCAGCAGGTTGATGGTGCCTTGTGCATCGGCTTCGCCAAATTCATCCACTGCGCCTTTCAACGCAAGTTCGCCGCGCGTTCCCGGCTTGTTCGACAAACCGTTCACCACTCCCTCCAGGCTGTGAATACGCGTACCAAACGGAATGAACAGCGACTCATCGGCAAAGTCCAATTCACTGTTGACGATGTTGAAGCGGTCAATGTTGACCGCGAATGCGGGGGGTGTGTTGGCGGCTGGTTTTGCAGGTTCAGCTTGTTGCTGCGTGGCCGTTGTTGGTTCTTCCTTGTTCACCAGAATTCGGCTGATATTGGTTGATTTGTCTTTCGCAATCAACAGCGCTGTATCCAGGCCTTCAAGCGTCAGGCGTTGAATATTCAGGCCTTGGGCGTTCACACGCAGGCCGGGCGTGAACAGTTTTTTGAATTCGAAAAACGAGTTGTTGGTGCCCGCCTCGTTCAGACGCAAACTACCAATCGTCAAGCTACCCACATAGCCTTGTTCTTTGGCGTTGTAGGTGGCTTTGCCCTTGGTGTAAATGGCACCGCTGACCAGGTTCAGTTTGGCAAATTGGCCGATGAAAGGCTGTGCGGGTTTCAGCGCCAGTGCATTCACTTCCACATTCATTTGTGTGGCGGTGGTGCTGGGGTTAACGGTGCCGTTCACGGCAATGTTTCCACCACTGGCCACATTCAGGCTGGCCTTCAGCGGCAGGTTTTTTGAAAGGTCTTGAGTGACGCCGCTAGTTGAAACAGCAATGTTATTCAGGCCGATGTTCAGCGCAGGGCTTACGGTTTGGTCTTGAATGTTGGCGTTAATACCCGAAACATCAATGGTATTGACCGAGTAGGTCCAAGGTTTTGCAGGTGTCTTATCGCTTGTTTCAGGTGCGCTTTTGTCCACCGGTTTTTTGGCTGGAATCCAGTCATTGATCGCCGCCATCAAATCAAGCTCGCCCTTGGAATTGCGCTTTACATTCACAGCGCCGCCTTTCAGAGTAGCTGCGTTCACCTCGGCATGTTGCTCGGCAAGGTCTACGAGGATTGGGCCGACTTCGATCGTATCCAGACCAATCGCTTTGGCCTTGTTGCTGTGGTTCAGTTGCAAGCCCGCCAGCACAATGCCCGCCAGCTCGGCCTTGTTGGTTTGCAAATCAAAGCTTGCGTTGTTGATGTTTAACTTGCTGAATTGCGCAGCAGCACTGGCACCTTGAGGTTTGGCTAAGATGTTGAATTCTCGCACTTCAGCGTTGATGTTGTTGATCAACACCTTGGGCGGAATTTCCTCGCTGGCGTCTTTCAAATTCACGTCAAAATTCAAAGCCAGGTCGGCACTGCCAGCTGGTGGGGCTGTGGGCAGCAAGGGGGCCAGCAACGGTTCCAGCTTCGCAATGTTCAAACCGGTGAGTGAAAACTCACCCACCGCAGAGGGGTCTGCCAACTGGATTTGTGCACGCAGCTTTAGCTCGGCATCCAGACCGGTGATTGCATTGAGCACAAAGTCGCCATCGTTTTCTGAACGGGTGGCCAGGTCGCGCAACTCCAGGTTCAGCGGGGCAAATGTGGTTTTCAAACCGTCGGGTTTGCGGCGGTCTTCAAAATTTACAGCAGCATCGGAAATCAGCAGATGGCTGAGCAGAAAGGCAGGTGGCTCGGTGTTTTCCTCTTCTTCGGGCTCGTCGGTTTTAAAGGCATCCAGCAGGGTGGTGAAGTTGTTCTTGCCCTCGGGCAGCAGGGCCACATTCAGGTTCAAATTTTTCAGGTCGATTTGATCCAGCGCAACAAGGCCGGTAAACAGGTCGGTGCCCGACACATCAACAAACAAATGCTCGAATGACACCAGCTGCTCGCCCTCTGGCGTGGCCAGGTTCAGCTTCGGAATGCGCACAGTCAGTTTGAACGGGTTGATCTCGGGCAGGCCCATGTTTAACACATGGCCAGAACGCTCAAGCACCTGCTTTTCAGCTTGCCAATGCACCAGGCGCGGCAGGCCTGCCCATGCGAACAGGTAGAAGAACACGATGATGAAAAGCGGAATCAGCACCGCTTTGGAGCGAAGAATAGTGGAGATTTTCATTTTTAAAGGTAATACGGTGGATATATGGCCTCAGTATCCTAGATACTGGCGCTGGTGTACACTAACGCCTTCTCGCGCGGCTGTAGCTCAGTGGATAGAGTATTGGCCTCCGAAGCCAAGGGTCGTGGGTTCGATCCCCGCCAGCCGCGCCATCAGTTTTGCTCTCCCGCATCAACTCGCTACCTATATTTAGCGATTCAAATTCTTGTTTTTTGACAGGTTTCTGGCGCAACGCTTGAATGTTGGGCTGTACCACTCCCCACTTCTCATCATGTTCAACTCAAGTTTCGGCAAACTGTCGCTAACCCAGCCTGCTTTTTACATTCCTCAGCCACAGCATTCGCTGGTTGATGTGATTGCCCACAGCTACGGTATTGTGCCTGGGCAAGAGCCAGTTTTTTCGGTGTTGTTGGATTACCTGTTGGCACTGAACCCAACTTTTAAAAATCCGCGAATGGCATTGGGCAGCCAAGCCCCGCGCACGCTCGATTTTATTTCACACGACCCGCATTTACTGCTGTGTATGAACCCCGAGGTGGTGAAGGTCCGGATACGTCAAGCGGTCAACGGTGGCGGCGAGTTTGCCTTGATCGACACTGCTCGCAACTTTGTACCCACCGACCCAGCCGAGCGCGGCGTGTATGAATTTTTGGCCCGGGCCAGCAACGACACCCAGCATGTCACCGATTTTGCAGGATTGGGCCTTGGCGTGCTGGGTTATTTAAGTGGCGTACAAAACCGCGATGTGATGGGACGTTTGCAACACTTGAATGCTGAGCGATTGACAGGCCGGTTGAGCGTGCGCCAATACCAGTTACGCCAGCAAGAAGTACTCAATACCTATCTGAAAAAGCTGGGCTGGATGGGTAGGCACATGCACGGCGGGCAGAACTCATTCAACGTGCTTTACCAAAACAGGGCGGTGGGTGTGAACCCCTCGCCAGTGTTTGTAAGGCATGCGGAAAGAATGGCCAAGTTGAGCAAATTTGCGAAAGGGGGTGGGTTGTTGCTGACGGCGTTTGGAGCGATGGGGGTGTGTGGAAAGATTGCCTCGGCCAGTAGAGTTCAGGAAAAGAATGAAGTTCTTTGGGTGGATGGGTCAGGAATTCTTGCGGGTGCGCTTGGCGGCACTGGCGCTGGTGTAGCTGTTGGCCTTTTGGTTGCGAGTGGCCCAGTGGGTTGGGGTGTTGCATTAATTGCTTCAGCCGTGGGCGGCTACTTTGCTCAAGAAGCAGGCAAGGCGGTCAGCAAGGTGGTGTTCGACCAATATGGTCAAAAACTTGATTTGGTCAGCGGCACCGCAATAGGACGATTCTGTTCATGATGGAGTCATTTGTACATTTTTTGATCCACAGCATATTACTGCTGGTGGTGGTGTTTCCCGTCAGTTTGTTACTTCTCACTTGGAGTACACCAGCATCTGTGATTGATCGTTATGTTCAGCCGCCTCACTTCAGCGAATTTGAGTCGCTCGCATATCGTTATTTTCCGACTAGCTTGATTCGAACCAACTTGTTCAGTTTGGCTATTGCAATTCCATTCGCACGGCGAATCAGAAAATTTGGTGATATCCATAAGGATGTGCCGCTCTGGTACAACTTGGCTTGCCGTTTTTACGTGTACTTTGTATTTGGTTATGCCGTTTTTTGTATGGCTGCGATGGGATTGATTGCAATCTGCCTTAAGTTCGGGTATCTACCATAATGGTCTACTGCAAAGTACTTCTTGAATCTGAAAGCTAATGCAACCCCGCCCGCCCACTGTTCCAAAGGCACCCAACGCCATTCAAAAAGGCACACCGTTGAAGGTGCTGATGAACAGGGAATCGGTCGAGTGCTTGGCCCAGAATATTCATTACGTTGACAAGACTTTTCCTGCCGAAGAATTTTGCAGACATGCACTGACCGATATTGAGCCTTTGGAGTTGATGCAGCGCGCCCAATACATTGCGAAATCATTGAAGAAATTTTTACCGGGTAACTACAATCAAGCGGTGTCGGTTCTTGTCGAGTCATTGACCCCAGCAGAAACCGAGGTGGGCTCGCTGGGTTTGGCCGGGTTTTTCTATTTGCCGCACAGCTTTTTTATTGCCGACTACGGTTTGGACCAAAGTTACAACAATGGCGAAGATCCGTTCAAAGTGTCTATGAACGCATTGCGTGAGCTCACCATGCGCTTTACTGCCGAGTTTGCCATTCGTCCGTTTTTGATACACCAACAAGAACGAACCCTGGCACAGGTTAACGAGTGGTTAAGCGACCCCAACCCGCATGTAAGGCGGTTGTGCAGTGAAGGCACACGCCCCAAGCTACCTTGGGGAAAACGTATTCAGTCTTTTATTGCCAACCCAGAGCCCACACTGCCCATACTGGAATTTTTGAAAAACGATGAATCGCTGTATGTGCGCCGCAGTGTGGCTAACCATCTAGGCGATATTGCCAAAGACCACCCCGAAATTGCGTTTTCAACCTGCGAGCGTTGGTTGTTAGAAGGTGCGTCGAAAGAATTGAAGTGGGTGGTGCGCCATGCGGTTCGCTACCATGCCAAAAGGGGCGACGCGAGGGCGTTGGAGATTCGCTTGAAGGCTAAGGTCAATTAGGAGAACATAGCAAAATGACTAGAATATGGATCACTTTTTGCGCAGTAGTCACATTGGTATTCTCGAATTTAGCCATGGCGGATTGGTTTCTTTCTTCAGACACCAAGATGATGATTGAGCAAGCCGAAGCCGGTGATGCTATGGCTCAGTACAAGGTGGGGGTTGCCTATGACTTTGGCAAAGGTGCGCCCCGCCATGTGGTGAAAGCCAAAAAATGGTATGAGCTGGCTGCGAATCAGGGACATGCAGAGGCACAAAACAGTTTGGGTAGTATTTTTCAAGAAGAGAAGCGATATGAAGAGGCACTGCTGTGGTTTGAGAGGGCTTCTTCGCAGGGACACGTAACTGCAACCAATAACCTCGCATATCTCTATGATTTTGGTTTGGGTGTGCAGCAAGATCGTAGAAAGGGTTTTGAGATTTACTCCAAGGCGGCTGACCTCGGAAGCGCGCTTGCGATGTGGAATATTGCGAATATGTACGGAGACGGGCAGATTGGAGAGAAAGACTTGGTTAACGCATGTATTTGGGCTAAGCGGGCGCGCAAATTTTCAACGTCGAAAGAGCACCATCTACAAGATCACCTGGACAGAGTGCTGCCCCAGATAAAGCGCATGCTTTCGGCCGAGCAGGTGAACGCATGTAACGATCAAACTGAAGGTTGGTTGCCGTTGGCGTTGCGTGGCAATATTGGTGGGCAATGAGTCGCTAGACCAACGCACCAGATAAACGCCGCGAATACAGCGGCAGTCAAAATAGAACTAACCTCCCCTCAAAAGCGTCATTCCAACTTTCTTACGCGAATCATAGAATGGTGATCTCTGCCCCTTTACATTAAGTCCTTCGAAGGAAACTCTCTCCATGCGTTTAGTGAGTCTTATGTTCGCGTTAGCCACTTTGGCTGGTTGCGCCACGGCCCCTCCACTACCCAAAATTGAATCGCTGCGTGGCGACCGAATCGGAGTTTTGGTTGAGGTTAGTGGAAATCCAACTCACACTCATGTGGGAACCACTGTGTTCAACAACTTCGTGAAGAAGTACCCTTATCAATGGAATTTGGGCGCAGAGGTTCGACGAATTATTGAGCGTTCGGTGAACGAAGCTGGTTTCACCGTGGTGGATCTTCGCCAGGAGGGTTTTGATTATCAGAAAGTTGCGGGGTTGATTCAAACAACGGGCGGCAAGTGGCAGGTTGCTGCTGGCAAGGAAGAGGTTGTGCGACAGTTACGCGAGCAGCACAAGTTGAAAGCCTTAATTGTTGTGAAGGACGCTCCAGTAATGGCCTCGCTTGAGTGCAGCGGCGGCCCGTGCACAGCGCGTTACGTAGACCATTCTGGTTTGTACACGCGCAGTGTTTTTGGGTATACGAGCTACAGGGCAGTTGCCGCATTTCCTTGGAATGTGTATGTGCTGGACTCAGTTGCAGATATATCTTTGGCTGAGCCTTTGCGCCCAATGCTTGGTGAGCCTTCCTATTTCTTGCGCAGCTTTAAATCTCCGGCTAATTTTGAGAACTTGACGGAGGCTGAATTTCAGCCAGTTCGAGAGGGCATTTTGAGTTTTACTCAAGAGGCATCCAAGGCAGTGGTCAAGGTTTTGAATGTGAAGTGAGAACTTTGCAAAAGCTCTGGATAGGTTCCAACCATTGTTGATTAACGGGATGGTTATACTTGAGTTGAGGGTTGAGCATAAGCTGTTATTGGCGCGTTATGGTCCTGCAATTCAGCGTGGAGCCCCTGCCCTTTCGGCGCTTGCCCAAGAATGGGTTGCGAGGCATTTTGAAGGACACTCCCAGTCGTAAGAAGGCAATCCTTGAATTGGTGCAACGCTGGTGTAAGTTCGAGTGTTGCGTTTGTAACTTCGTATTTTTAGTCCAGAGTATGCCTACATTTAACTCGCGCTCTTTTAATTTTAATAAAGTCATTGTCGTTTTCTCGGCTCTTGTGGTGTTAAGTGCGTGTGCGACACCGGGAGTCTCGATTGATCACGACATTGAGCTTGCCATACCCAACTCTGTTGAGTTGTCGATCGCGAATCACCATCCTTTTTTTCCTGTATCTGCAGAATTGGTGAGCTTGCATTCGGCGGTAACGATTAATCACAAATGGAATGTCGGACCGGTGGGATCTGGGGATCATCGGCAAAGTTTGGCCTGGGAGGCCAATGGTCGTCTGATTTCAAAGACTTCAAATATCGTACGTACCCCAGACGGCTCGGGAAGTGCCATAGTGTCAACCTCGGCAAGTCTTTGCGGGCTTGTGCCTTTGGTGATGGAGTCTGCTAGCCAATTAATCTCTAAAAATACAACAATCGCACCGATTGCTGGTGGAGTAATTCCGCTTGATTTTAGTAACAAGTATCAAATGGTCACACGTTCTAAGATCACTAGTTTTAATACTTCCGCACCAAATCTTTGTAGGCCAGCAGCGGGTAAATCGTTCGCATATCAATTGACTAGATTGGAACAGCGAAAGTTTGAAGGCAAGACATTGTCATCAAACAAACTACATATGGTTAAAGAGGATGTCGAATGCCATGTGGGGAACAAGGAGCTTCTCGCAAATACCTTAGATTCTTCGTTAATTGGTAATTATCTGGCGGTTGATTGCGCTTACACCGAGTCCTCAAAACCTGTACGTAAGTCGAAGTTCGCCTACCTTACATCTTCAGCTTTGTTTGTTCCACTCGTGGTTGAATTGAATGAGTACGAGACTCATGAAAGCCTGTATAAAACATCGAAATACAAATAGTCTAATCGTGGCCCGGCAATACCTTAAAGGTAATGTGGTGTTGGAGAAGTTGATTGGCGGTGGCTGATCTATACCTGATAAATAAATTTTTCGTATAACTGTCGATTTCAACATACCCCATTCGACTACTCAGGTAGGCACAACTTTCAAGGAGATCACGATGTCGAACAACACAGGTACGGTGAAGTTGCACAGGGTATTGCGCGCGCCAGCAGAGCGGGTTTACAAAGCATTTACTGATAAAAGTGCGTTGGAGTACTGGAGCCCACCTTACGGCTTCACAGGTACCATCCATGAAATGGATGTCCGGGAGGGCGGTGGCTATCGCATGTCATTTACCAATTTCAGCACCGGCAGCAGCCACACCTTTGCAGTGAAATATCTGGAATTAGTGCCCAATGAAAGAATTCGCAGCACAGATCAATTCGATGACGACAATCTGCCTGGGGAAATGGTTGTCACCGTTGATCTGAAAACAGTGTCTTGCGGAACTGAGCTACACATTGTTCAAGAAGGAATTCCCTCGGTCATCCCTGTTGAAATGTGTTATTTAGGTTGGCAGGAATCGCTTGAGCAATTGGCCAAGTTGGTGGAGCCTGATATTCCAGACCATGGTTGATAAAAGTTGTTGTCAAGACGCTTGACCGGCGTGGGGCAAGCTGGGATATTGGTTACTCAAACCGATACCCCGCTCTCCACATGAACAACCACTTCTCTTTCATCGGCGGCCCCGAAGGCCCATGGCGTGTTACACGCTGCGACACTCTTGTTGGCGAGCCTGTTGAAGCTGTAGAAAGACTGAATGTGGTGAATACCCCGGCAAGTCAGCTAAGCCAAGGCGGTACCTGGGTGCTTCAAGGTTTTACCAGCAATGTGCGCTATGCCGAGCGGCATGAGATAGCCCAGTTGCGCGCCAGACAAGAGACATTGAATAGAGCCTCCTCAACCTGTGCTGCGCTGATTCCAATCAAGAAAAATGCGCAGTGGTGGGCCTTGTCGCAAGACGAACGCCGAGCAATATTCGAGGCGCAATCGCACCACACTGAAATCGGCTTGGCCTACTTGCCCGAAATTGCCCGACAGCTTCACCACTCTCGCGACTTGGGCGAACCGTTTGATTTTTTAACCTGGTTTGAATTTGCGCCTGAACATACCCATGCATTTGATGAGTTACTCGTAAAACTGCGGGCCTCGGAAGAATGGAAGTATGTGGAACGTGAAGTAGACATTCGCTTGATGAAGGACGATGTGTGACAACCCAATGTGCAGTATTTATTGCAACCAGCCTGGATGGTTTTATTGCCCGCGAAGATGGCAGTATTGATTGGTTAAACGATGCTAATCAAACCGTACCACCGGGTGAAGATTGTGGCTATGGTGAATTTATGGCCGATGTGGATGTGTTGGTGATGGGCCGAAATACGTTTGAACAAGTGCTGACCTTCACGCCTTGGCCCTATGGTTCAACCCCGGTGGTGGTCATGAGCCGCAAAGGAATTGAACTGCCGCCGAGTGTGCCAGCCAGCGTGTCGGTAAGCAACGAGTCTCCGGCTGCACTAATTGAAAGGTTGAGCAGGCAAGGTGTACAAAAAGTTTATCTGGATGGTGGACAAACCATTCAAAGTTTCCTGGCTGCGGGCCTGGTGAACCACATTACAGTGACCTCAATTCCAGTGTTGCTGGGCAAGGGAAAACCTTTATTCGGCAGTTTGCCGGCGGATGTGAAGCTTCAACACAAAAACACCAAGGCTTATCCGTTTGGATTTGTGCAAAGTGAATATATTGTGAATCATCATAATTCGCAGTAAGTCGTGGGAGAAAAGCATGGAAAAGCGCAAGCAAGTTCTTATTGTGGGTCTGCAACCTGAATTGATTGATTTTTCAAGTCCCGAATATGCAGCCTTTCCGGGCTTAACGGCCGAGAAGGTGCTGGAAGGGTTGAATGCTGGTGCAGCCAGCTTGCGAGCGCAAGGATATGAGGCGCAGATCTGCCTGACCGATTTCGGCGCCACCGCGGATGACGTGCTTCGCAATGCCCTGATTCAAAATCAATATGACTGTGTGTTGGTTGGGGCTGGCGTTCGCACCGTGCCTACACATTTTCTGCTGTTCGAAAAAATCATCAATACCATTCACGCGCATGCGCCAGGTGCAAAAATTTGCTTCAACACAAAACCCAGCGACACGGCCGAGGCGGTGAATCGCTGGATCTGACGGCGTTAAGCAGGTGATGCCGTGGGGCGAACCACAATTTCACTGGTGTCCACATCACTGGGCTGATTGATGACATGTGCGATTGCAGTTGCAATGGCCTCCGGTTTCAACGCGATTTCGCGAAAGCTTTTCATCGCAGTGGCTGCAGCCGCATCAGTGATGGTATTGGCCAATTCCGATTCCACCACACCTGGATAAACACAGGTCACGCGAAGGCGGTCATTCTCTTGACGCAGGCCGTCAGAGATCGCCCTGACCGCATACTTTGTGGCGCAATATACCGCACCTGTCGGCACCACATAAAGTCCACCAATCGAAGAAATGTTGATGATCTGCCCACTCTTCTGTTCATTCATGATCGGCAAGACAGCAGCAATTCCGTTCAGCACGCCCTTGATGTTGACGTCGATCATTTGATTCCATTCGTCTGTTTTCAAGGCATTCAGGGGCGAGAGCGGCATTACTCCCGCGTTGTTAATAATGACATCGACACCACCGTATGTTCCAATCGCCAAGTCAACAAGCGTCTGAAGGTCGGCCAATTGGGTTACATCAACTTGTTGGTATACAACCTGACCGCCGTTCCACTTCAAGTTGTCTGCAATGGATTTAAGTCGGTCGGTGCGCCGCGCGCCCATGACTATTCGATGACCTTGCTCGCTCAGTAACCTCGCAGTGGCTTCACCAATCCCGCTGCTTGCACCAGTGATTAAAATTGTCTTGCTTGCCAATGATTGTTGCATCACAGAATCTCCTCGATCACATTCAAAGATGAGCTTCAATATTGGGCATTGCCTTGGGTTTCGAGAATACAGATTCCTCTTGGAATATTGCCTAGAAGTATGTTTTTGAATTTCTTGCGGACTGCGAGTGATATCTTTGACAGGAAATTGGCATGTTGGCGAAGGCGGTTGATATGACGGATGAATTACTCGGGTTGCGACACCCTCGCATGGTGGCCATGATTCAACAATTGGCGACCACAGAGGGGTATTCTGAGTCAGCACTAAGCGGCGTTACATTCATGCGTTGCAACGGGGCATTGGCCAGAATGCCGGCCCTCTACGAGCCAAGTATTGTGATTGTCGTCCAAGGCACAAAGCGTGGATTTCATGACGGGAAAATTTACACCTATGATGCCAATCATTATTTGGTGGTGTCAGTCCCGCTGCCGTTTGAAGTTGAAACCCAGGCCACCGCTGAAGAGCCATTGCTGGGCTTGATCATTCGAGTGGATTTTGCATTGGCTGCGGAACTCATGTTGAATCTGAAAGAGTCGGTCGTAGACCACGGTGAAATACTGCCGCCGTTGTTCGCTTCCCGTGTGGAAGCCAAGCTTGATGATGCCATCTTCAGGTTACTTGAAATACTGGAGTCCCCGAATGATTCAAAGGTACTGGGGCCCTCGATCATCAAGGAAATCACCTACCGGGTTTTAACGGGTGAGCAAGGCCGAAGTTTACGTCTTGCCTTTTCCTCGGACAATTATTTATCGAGGGTGGCAAAGGTATTGAAACTGATTCATTCAAACTACCATCGTGCGCTTGATGTGGCTACTTTGGCCAAAGAGGCCAATATGAGCGTTCCGACATTTCATGCGCACTTCAAGTCGGTCACATCCAGTACACCAATCCAGTACATCAAGGCGATCAGGCTGCATCATGCTCGATTATTGATGATTAGAAAAGGTGTGAATGCATCCCAGGTGTCGGCCATGGTGGGCTACGAGAGCCCGTCACAATTCAGTCGAGAATTCAAACGATACTTCGGGCGTACACCTGTTCAGGAAAGTCAGTACGGTCAGTCAATTTTGAGTTTGTCGTAACTTTCCGGCTTTTTTGTAATTGTGCTGAATAATGTGCCAAACTTCCTCTCACTTAGTTTCGGGGTTCGCGATGAAGTTGGTGCTTTCCTTTTTGATTTCGATCAGTGCTGTTTTCCCTGCAATTGCTGCTGAAACAGCGCCGCCTCTTCAAACCATTCAGTCCCTGGATGTACCCCGCTATATGGGCACCTGGTTTGAAATTGCCAAGTATCCCAACCGCTTTCAAAAGCAATGTATGCGCAACACCAGCGCCGAATATTCATTGCAAAAAGACGGCACTGTGAAAGTGTTGAATCGTTGCCAAGTGGCCAGCGGCGACATGGATGAGGCCGAGGGTCAGGCCCGTCAGTTGGGTGGGCCCAAATCGCCCAAGCTGGAGGTGCGCTTTGCGCCCGCCTGGTTAAGTTGGCTGCCCATGGTGTGGGGCAAATATTGGGTCATTGACCTGGACCCTGAATACCAAATGGTAGCCATCAGCGAGCCCAGCCGTGAATATCTGTGGGTGTTGGCCCGCACGCAACAAGTGGACAAAGCAAAATACGATGCACTGCTTCAACGCCTGAAAGCCAAAGGCTTTGATTTAAACAAGCTTGAACTGTCGCCCCAAGGCGGTTAAGTAAACCATGCGCAAGTTGAATCCCCGGAAGTTGCTGCTCAGCAAGTGGACCGCTGTGAAGCCCGTGAACAAGGAAAAGCATTTTTTGGTTCGGGGCTTGGTCAAGCCTGTCAGCGAAGAGTTGCCAGTTGAGCAATTCGAGCTGGAAGCCGTGCATTCAGGTCGAATACAAATTATTCACTGGCGGGATTTGCAAGACGAAGGGCAGTGGTTGCAGGGCTGGAAGTGAGCCCGTTCAATATCGGTTGCTCACTTACCAAATCGTATTGACATGCGGATAGTTTTGAATTTTTTCATCCGCAGTAATTAATGCCAAACCCATGGTGCGTGCTGTTGCCACAATCAATCGGTCTGCCGGGTCTTTGTGAAAATCCCCAGGTAGACGCACGCTTTCGATTGCAATTTTGTTGTTCACTGGCTGAAATCGGATCGCATCAATCTCGCTGACTTTGCCAAGCCAGGATTCAACATCCAGCGCTAAAACCAAACGGTCACGTTCAACCAGCATCGCAATTTCCCAAGCGCTGATGGCAGACACCCAGATTTCGCCATTTCTAAGTTCTTCGCCAATGCGTTTCATGGCCTTTTTGCTGATCATTTGACGGGCACCCGTGGCCAACCAAATCAACACATGCGTATCAATCGCGATCATCGTGCAGCATCCCAGTCGTCTTCGCCGACAGGGTCGGTGGGTGCATCATATCGCAGCACTGTGTCTCGCAACACATCAAAGGGGTCAGCCTCGCTGTGTTTGAACGGTTTGATTTCGAGTGTGGGAATGCCGTGATCGGTAATAATCACAGATTCTCCAGTCGATTCTACCTGCCTGAAGAACTCCAAGGCTTTTGCCTTGAACTGGGATTTGGAAACTTGAATTGCCATATTAAGACCATAGTCACATGATTATAGTCATAATAGAGTGTTCACAAAGAGATGACAAGCCGCTGTTACTTCCACCTTCCCTGTGCCTCAATTACCAAACCTCTTGGTCCGCGCACTTCATTCTGGTTTGCATAGGTCCAGTTCAAGGCCTTGCACATTTCATCTGAAAATTCGTTCTCGTTTTGCTGGTGCAAATCCATGAACTGTTTGGAAGCCACCATGGCGCGCAATTCCTCAAGCAGGCCTGGCTCGTTGATGTAACGCACCACGCCGTGCACGTAGTTTTCAACTGAATCGGCCACACAATATTCAGCCAGGCCCAACGAGGCGAGAATGTCGTAGTCGCTGCGCGAATGGGGTTCGGCACCGATCAGGCTGATCACGGGCAGACCCAACACCATGCAATCGATGGTGCTGGTAGCGTTGCCGAACGGGAAAGGGCTTAACGCAAGGTGGTGCTGGTTGAGTAGGTTCAAGTAGGCTTCATAACCTGTGCGGCGGGCCACCACGGCGGTGGGGAAGAAGCTGCGCAGGCGTTTCTCGGTTGAAAGGTGGCCAACACCGTATTCATTGGGGAAGAAGGTGAAACGAATCGGCTTGGCCGACAGGCGTTCAATTTCCTTGAGCGCAGTGATAAACCCAAGGTTGATTTTCATGGTGTTGCAAGGCACTGCAATCGACAACACAGAGTCATCCAGCACTGGCGGCAGTGGCAGTTTCAGGTCTTTGTGGGCTTCGGCCACATTGCCAATTTCGCTCTCCAGAATCAGCATGTTCTCGTTCACCACGCCGGGGCCGCCAAATACACGGATGGTTACAAATGCCATGTCCATCTCGCTGCTAAAGCTGCTGGCCGGGTGGCCAAAGCTCATGGCTTGCAGGGGTGCCCAACGCAGGTTGGCGAGCGAAATTCCCCAAGAGCGCATGCCCACACTCATGAACCAGGCGATATCGGGTGTGCATTGGTTCAACACTGGTTGCAAGTTCATTTCTTCTTCGGGTACTTCAATGAATTCATCGAACAGGCCAATGGATTGTTCATCCACATCGGCTTTCATCGACACCATCACCAGGTAGTAATCGTGTTTCAGGCGCTTGATCATGGGGGCATACCAACGGTACATGGCGTGCACCGATTTGAACGTTTCGGCAATCACCGCCATCACGGGTTTGTTGTCGATATTGCCTGCATGCCGAACGCTGCCGGTCGGTTTGGCCTGAATGCCTTTGGCCTTGTGCACACGCTTGAACCATTGGTTCAGATGCTTTTTAATTTCATGCTTGCGCGGGCTGGTGCTGTAGCTGCACAGCATCCAGATATTGGAGATCAAGGCGCGGTATTGGTCCAAGGGGCGCAGCGCACTGTAGGGGTTGTATTCCTCCAGCAAGAAGGTTCGGCCCGCGTCGCCTGTGACCGTTAAGGGCAGGCGGTCCAGCAACAGGCCAATCGCCAACAGGGCCGAGGTTTCTGTGCTTTCCAGAGTCAGTTCTACCAGATCGGCAGGGTCCAGGTCGCCCACGCTGGCGAGCAGCAGAGCGCGCACCAAAGCAGGGTTGTCTGTCAGTTGTTTGGCTTTGCGCTCATGCGCTTTGTTGAGCAGCAGCTTGAGCACAGCGCGGCTGTTGCCGTAGCCAGAAACTTCAAACACATGGCTCATGAAGCGCTTTTGTTTGGTCAGCACCAACAGGCTGTTCAAACTCAGGTTGTGCTTCAGATCGGTGAGCACATTCACGTACAGCGCGGCAAACCGCGTACACAGTTCGGTTGTGCCTTGTATGTTCAACTGCATCAAACTGGCATACGGTTTGTTCTGGCATTCGTTCACCAAAACAGCCAGTTGGCCGATGGTTTTTTCTGCGTCCTGCTGTTGAATGAATACGCCATTCTCTATGTTTTGCAGTTTTGTATCGATGTCAACAAACAGTGGTTGTAGTTGCTCTTCCAGGCTGGCTGTGGTCATGGCTTAGACAATCTCGAACTTAAAGTTGAACGGTGCGGCCAGTGGCCGAGGCTTGTGCAATGGCCTGGCTCAAGGCGAGGCCTTCTGCAGCAACGCCGGTCGACAAGGTGTAGGCATTCAGCTTTTCATCGCGCATGGCTTGCGCAATGTCGGCGTAGTAGTTGGCAAATGCCTCGATAAAACCCGAGGGGTGGCCGGCCTTGAAGCGGTTGTAGCGGGGCTGTGCGGTTATTTCACTGCCAGTTGAAATTCGGTCGAGCAACATGCGGTTGCCTGCTTCATCGGCGGCCTCAATCATTTCCGGGCTTTCCTGATGCCATTGCAAACTGCCCTTGGTACCAAACACGCGTATGCGCAAGCCATTGCGATAACCCAACACGGCTTTGCCATACCACGCGTTGACCATCAGGTTGTTGCTGTATTGAATGACAGCATCCACTTCATCAATCAGCCCCGGCGATACGTGGGTGATTGCGCGTTGCCAGGCATTCACGGCTTGTGGTGTGTTGCCGCATACAAAATTAACAAGGCTGTGCAGGTGTACAAACAGGTCGAGCGACACACAGCTGATGTCGCCGTCTTCAAGCCGCCATGCCTGAATGGCGTGGGTTTTGTTTTGGTTGCTCAGCCGCACGTAGGAGTCTTGCGGCATTTCCACCATCACCTTGAACACGCTGCCAATGGCCCCGCTTTCCACCCGGCGTTTGATTTCGCGCACGGCGGGGTAGCCGGTGTAATTGAAAATTGAGAACACCTGGGTGTTGTCGGGGTGAATGCGGGCCAGCAGTTCCTTGCATTCCTGCACATTGGCCAACAGGGGCTTGTCCGAAATAACCCGCAAGTTGTGGTCAAGTGCCAGGTGAATGTACTGCGCATGCGATTTGATCGGGGTTGCAATTACAACAGCATCTACTTCGTGGGCTACAGCATCAATCAGTGCTTCCGCGCTGGGGTAAAGCTGGTGTGCGGGCACATTGTATTGGCGGCCCGATTCGGCATTAAATTCCGGGTTGCGGCTAAAGCAGCCCGCCACCAGGTCGAATTCATTGTCCATTTTCATGGCAATTTCATGCACACGGCCCACGGCCGAGTTCACGCCGCCGCCAATCATGGCGACCTTGATGGGTTTGTGCAGGGGTTTCAGTGCGGTATTTTTGCTCATGTTCAATGTCCTTGGCGTGTGGCTTTAACCATTGAAGGTGTAAAGCCTGCGCTGTGTGGCGTGGCTGGCCAGTGTTTGAAGTTCAGCTGCGTTGGCGCAGCGTGCAAACAGCAGGGCCATGCGGCCCACTGGGCTGGGCGCAATAAAGTCGCCAGTGGCGGCAATGGGCACCCAACGCTCCATGTGCACCGGGTGATTAAAGTGCAGGTGTTGCAACAAGCCTTCGTGCGGCAGGGTCAGTGTGTGGCGCAAAATGAAATTCTGCTTCAAGGGGCCAGGCGCAGCACGCTGCCCCAAAAAGCCTTTGGCGTAGCTGGCCACATAGGGAAAGCCGGTTGAAAGTTCAATCAACTGACTGTACAAATCGCCGGGGCAACGGCGGGTAATTTCAACCAGCCAGAATTCATTGCCTTTCAGCAAAAACTGGGTGTGCACCAAACCATCACACAGGCGCAGGCTTTGGGCCAAATGTTCAATTTCTCGCCGAATGCGTGTGTGCACCTCCACCGGAAAGTCGATGGCCAGGTGGCTGGTGTCCACCACAAAGCGGTTGGCCGAGCCATGCTCTATCACTACAAAGTCTTGCACCACGCGGCCATTCACTACAAATGCAGAATGGCTGTACAGCTGGCCCTCCACATATTCTTCGACCAAACAATCGCCACTTCTCGATTCAGCTTTGGCTGTGCCAATCGCCTTGTGCAGCTGGCTGGTTTCGCCGGCCTGCACCACTGTAATGCCGCGGCCACTGTAGGCATCGACCGGTTTTACAATCACGGCGCAAGCAGGTGTTTCATCGTTGTCAAACACGCGCGGCACCGACAAACCTTCGCGTTGCGCATAGCTGCGAAACTTCTGCTTGTGGTTGATGGTCTCTGTGGCTTCCAGGCGATCAATGCCGGGAAAGTGCAAGGTTTCCGACACTTCTGCGCAAGAGTAATACGAGCGATCATTGCAACCCGGCACCAGGTACTCAATGCCCAGTTGGGTGCATAAATCGGCCAATTCAGCGGGGTTGGAATAATCCAGTTGCTGGTAGCCCGGCGTGGCTTTTGCCAAAAAGTCGTTGGGCTTGCCACCCGCAAACATCACTGTGTGCCCGGCGTTGCGGAGGTAATTCAGGATAGGCCCTGACGAGAAATTGGTGTCCACCAACAGCACTTTAGCCACGGCTGGCCTCGTCGATAATCACGCAAATGCGCGCCACGTCTTCCAGTGGCAGGTCAGGGTAAATCGGCAGGCACAACACCTGTTCAGCGGCCTTGTGGGCATTGGGCAAATTGCGTGGCGCAGCCGAGGACAAACCACGGTACATGGGCATGCTGCTGATCAATGGGAAAAAATAGCGGCGACCATTGACACCGTGTTCTTGCAAACGGGCGTACAGCGCATCGCGTGTAATGGGGTAGTGGGCATTCACGAAAATCGGAAAGTAAGCGCCGTTCCATTCCACATTCTCGGGTACGGCCATGTGTTCGATTCCGGGCACATTGGCCAGCAATTCGCGGTACAGGGCCTGTATGCGGTGGCGCTTTTCAATGGCCCGGTCCACATACTTCAATTGCAGCATGCCCATGGCGGCATTCAGCTCGCTCATCTTGCCGTTGATGCCCGGTGCCATCACAGTGACCTCATCGGCAAAGCCGAAGTTTTTCAGGTAATCAATGCGTTGTTTGGTTTTGGCGTCTTTGCAAACAATGGCGCCGCCTTCAAAGGTATTGAACACTTTGGTGGCATGCAGGCTAAGAACTGACAAATCACCGGCATTCAAAATACTCTCGCCGTTTTGCTTCACGCCAAAGGCGTGGGCCGCGTCGTAAATCACCTTCAAGCCATACACATCCGCAATGCGTTGAATCTCGGTGGTGTTGGCAGGCAGGCCATAGCAATGTACCGGCAAAATGGCACCGGTTTGGGGCGTGATGGCTTCTTCAATGCGGCGGGGGTCCAGGTTCAAAGTGACCGGATCCACATCCACAAACACCGGTTGCAGGTCATTCCACAGCAGCGAGTGGCTGGTGCACACGAATGAATAGGGCGTGGTGATCACTTCGCCTTGAATGCGCAAGGCTTTCAACGCAGTCATCAAAGCAATGGTGCCATTGCAAAACAGGGAAATGAAAGGCACACCCAAATGTTGGCACAGCGCCTTTTCAAGCTGCTGGTGATAAGGGCCGTTGTTGGTCAGGGTTTTGCTGTCCCAAATCTGTTCCAGGTAGGGTATGAACTCCGCAAGCGGCGGCAGCGCTGGCTGCGTCACATAAATTTTCCGATGATCCATACCCAAGCCTTTCTATTTGATTTTCTTCATTATCCCGGCTGGATTACACAATCATTTGTTAAATATCAGGCCTCTTTCCCCTTCAGAAAAATGTTTTCCCCCATTCAGGCTTGCTATAGTTCGCATTGAATTTGGCTTGAAAACGGCCTTTATTGATCTATTTACCGGGAATTCACCATGTTTGTTGCCGGCAACGGTGTGGGTTGGCTTGAGGCCGTTATTTTGGGGCTGATCCAAGGGCTTACTGAATTTTTGCCCATTTCATCGAGTGCGCATTTGCGTATTATTGGACCCATGTTGCCCTCGGGCCTGGATCCCGGCGCAGCTTTCACGGCCATTACCCAGCTGGGAACCGAACTCGCGGTGCTGGTGTACTTCCGCCACGACATCGCCCGAATTTTTCTCGCCTGGTGTGCGTCCTTTAAACGCAAGGCCGCCAGTGGTGTGCGAATGAGTCCCGATGCCCGCCTGGGTTGGCTGGTGATTGTGGGCACCTTGCCAATTGCTGTTTTGGGCCTGTTGTTTCAAGACCTGATTGAAACCTATCTGCGCAACCTGTACCTCACCGCGATCATGTTGATTGTGTTTGGCCTCATCCTTGGTTTCGCTGACAAGGTGGGCAGGCGCCAAACCGAGCTGAGGGAAATGACCTGGCGCGACGGCATTGTGTTTGGTTTTGCGCAAGCCTTGGCACTCATTCCCGGTGTCAGCCGTTCCGGCGGCACCATCACCGCAGGTTTGCTGATGGGCTACACCCGAGAGGCAGCCGCGCGTTATTCCTTCTTGCTCGCGGTGCCCGCGGTGTTTGCGTCTGGCTTTTACCAGTTGTACAAAAGCTGGGGCGTGGCTGGCCCGGTCAGCCCGGCCAACACGGCATTGGCAACCTTCATTGCCTTCTTTGTGGGCTATGCCGTCATTGTGTGGTTCCTCAAGCTGGTCAGTACGCGTGGCTACGGCCTGTTTGTGGTGTACCGTGTGGTGCTGGGTGTGGTGGTGTTGGCGCTGTTGGCTGCCGGGGTGTTGCAGCCGCTTTAAAGTTGCAGGAACGCAGTATGCAGGTGTTGTGGTTCAAACGGGATTTGCGTTTAAGCGATCACCTGCCGCTGTTTGAAGCCATGCGCAACGCCAAGCACCACGGGCTTGTGCTGCCCTTGTACATTCACGAACCCAGCCAAATTGCAGATGCGCACACCGCGCGCCAACACCAGTTGTTTGTGCATGAATGCCTGGATGATTTGAAGCAGCAGTTTGCACAGGTGGGTGGTTATTTGCATGAGGAATTGGGCGAGGCGGTGGATGTGTTGGCCCGCCTGCATGCACAGTTCAAATTCACCCACGTGTGGGCGCACCAGGAAACCACGCAGCTTGCACAATACCGACGCGATCAGGCCGTGGCGGCGTGGTGCAAAAGCATGGGTGTGGCGCTTCATGAATTGCCCCAAAACAATGTGCAGCGTGCCACCTTTATGGTCAATCCGTTTGCTGAGAAAATTAATTTTCAAACTTACTTGGACCGGGCCGCCCAAGAAGAAATCAAAAACCCGGCCGGGCGAAATTTGCAGGCCTTCTTCGCACCCCAACCCGCTGTTGAACTCAACCGTGCCACTGTGCCGCAGGCTGCGGGCGATGACAAACCATTGCGCATGAAAGGTGGCCGTGCGCAGGCCCGGGCAGTAGCCGCGAAATTTTTTACACCCGCCAAATTGAGAAGTTATCCCTTCTCAATTTCCAGCCCTTTGAAAGCATGGAGTGGTTGTTCACGCCTGTCGCCTTATCTGGCCTATGGTGTGGTGAGCGACCGCGAGGTGCTGCAAAAACTCAATGCCTTGGTGAACAGGGTGCATGGGCAGGGTGATGCGACACACATTGCAAAAGTTGAAGATGCTGCGCGGTTTTATGTGGACAGGCTGATTTGGCGGCAAGGTTATTTGCAGCAGCTGGAGAACCACACGGGTTTGGAAACCGATGCTTTTTACTGCGATGAACCTGCGGAGGTGAATCAGGAATTCTTGAATGCCTGGCAGCAGGGCCGAACAGGCTTTGCCTATGTGGATGCCTGCCAGCGCTTTTTGCAACAAACAGGTTGGCTGAACATGCGGGCGCGGGCCATGTTGGTGTCGTTTGCGTGCGTGCAATTGGGTTTGCCCTGGCAATCCGTGGCCTTGTTTTTGGCACAGCAGTTTCTCGACTTCGAGCCCGCCATTCACTATGGTCAGGTGCGCATTGCAAGTGGCACCAGCCACTTTTCGCAAATGCTGGTGTACGACCCCTTGAAACAACAGGCCGAGCAAGACCCCAAAGGCGAGTTTGTGAAGCGCTGGTTGCCGGAACATGGCACTGCCAATTACCCAGCGCCTATCGTCGACAATGCGGAATCGTTAAAGCTGGGCAAGGCGCGCTTGCATGCCATGCGCCAGAGCCGGCTCGATTAAATAGGATTGTGCGTCAGGAGTACCCCTTCAGCCCCGCACTGATATATTCGTGAAACAGCCGTCGCATTTCCTTCAAACCACCGCTTTGGTTGACCAAGGGCAATAGCCTTTCATCGTGCATCACCATTGAAAAGTCGGCCAGACCATGAATGGCCGTATTCACGGCCAAATGCACCTTAAAACGCAGCTGTGCCTCAGAGTATTGCGGGAAAAATTCAAGCAAAGTGGGCGCAAACACATCCATGTAGGGGTTGAAGTAGCGGGTCAGAAACCGCTGTCCCTGTTCGCCGGTTTGCCAAGTGAGGCGGGACAAAAACTGTATGCACACCGCACCGGTTTCGCCGCTTGAAAACAGTTGCACAAAGGGATCAAAAATCAGTTCGCACAGGCGGGTCCATTCTTTGTGTTCGGGCGCGTTGCGTGCAAATTCGGTGTGGGCCTGCTTGCAGTGAACATCAAGCTGACCTGTCACAAAATCCACCACCTCTTCCACCAATCTATCTTTGGTTTTGAAGTGATAGTGCACCGCCGACCGGTTGCCCTGGCCCGACAGCTGCCGAATTTTGCTCAGCGTGACGCCTTCAATGCCATGCTGTGCAAATTCATTCAACGCAATCCGTAACAGCTGTTCGCGAGTATCAACAACAAGGGTTGGGTCGGCTGCTTGATTCATGTATTTGTTTTTGTGAGTAAATTTCCGCTTGCCTGAATTAATACCTTGGTATTAATCTAGGGTGATCAAACACACTATAACGACAATTTCGGGAGACATGCGTGAAACTTTCCCAAGTATTCACGGCGGCTGTTGCTGGCACTGCATTCGCCTTGTTGGGTGCCTGTTCGTCTGAAGACGTACGCACCACAGCCAACCCTGGCGCTTCGCCTGCGGCCAGCAGCAATGTGCTCAGCAGTGAATCCTTGGCCCAGGCCATGGGCGGTAGCGAAACTCCCTTGGGTTTGGGGTGCGGCTGGATTGCCGCCAGCGATCCCGACAAAGCGAATATTGCGTTTCCCGACAGCGAGGCCAAATACTGGGTGGCCGCTGCGCCTGTCTCGCCGCAAACAAGGCTGCGAATTGACGGCCGTTACCCGGATGCCCGTTATTTTTCCTACAACGCATACGATGCCGCGCTGCGCCCAACAGATGCGGTGGCCGACTTTGAACTCACACCTTCTGATAAAGGTCGTGAAGGCAATCCCTTCGCGCGCAAGGGTGCCAAACCAGGTGGTGCTTACACGGCTTATCTGGAGTACGGCGCATCTCCAGTTCAAAATCCGGATGTGCAACGCAAGCCCAACACGTTTTACACAGGCGAAATTGGCTTTGGCCCCCTGAATATTCCAAATGCCCTGGCCGTGTTTATTTACCGGGTTTATGTGTCGAACACCGGCGAGTTTTTCGACGGTGGTGTGGGCCTGCCTACCCTGACGCTTGAAACTGCCGATGGCAGTCGTGAATTGGGAACACTCCCGAATTGTGCCGAGCCCCTGTTGCCCAGTGCTGGAGGAGCGACTCCACCTTTGGGGTTGAATGAATTGTTGTTGGGTCTGGACTACCCCAATCAGTTGGCTTTGCCTTTCCCAACGGCCACCAATCCGCCCAACACCTTGAAATTTTTCAGCCTCGGTGACACCGCATTTCGAATTGCAGGCAATGTGACCGGGCAAGACACCAGCATGCTGGGTGGCCGGGTTGATTCAGGCTCGGGCGGCTTTTTGAGCAATGTACACAATGCCTACACCAGTACTGGTTTTGCTCGCCGCTACGGCAGCCTTGCCATGGTGCGTGCCAAAGCGCCTACCTATCGTGGCCAGGCAGGCGTGGAATTTGGGCAGGAGCAGTTGCGTTACTGGTCGCTGTGCGGCAATGAATTTGCCACACAACGCTTCACCGATTGCGCCGCCGATTTTCAAGTGCCACTGGATGATCAAGGATTTTTTACGGTGGTAATTTCCGATCCCGCTGATCGTCCAGCCAATGCCACGGCCGAGAACGGATTCCTGTGGTTGCCTTGGGGACCGTATCCTGATCAACTGCTGTTGTATCGCCACATGCTTCACAACCCGGAGTTTACGGAGGCGATCCAGAATGTGGAGAAGGGCGACGCGCTGGCCGATGTGATGAAAGATTTCGCGCCTGTCGGCATTTATTGCGATCCAAACGTTTTTACACAAAGCAATCGCAGTGGCGAGGTGTTCGCGCTGTGTGAACAAGATCAAAACACCAATCAATAACCACTCATTCTTGAGGAGACTATGAAATGGCAGTGCAAAAGTTGAAACACGGGTTGCTGGCCGCAGCAATCGTTCTGGGGAGTGGCGCAGCACTGGCCAATGACCTGTCTGAACTGGGCAAAAGCCTGACACCAGTGGGGGCTGAGAAAAAAGGCAACGCTGCTGGCACGATTCCCGACTGGACGGGTGGCTTGGTGGCAGTGCCCAAGGGTTTTGATCCAGCCAAAGGCTACATCAATCCTTTTGCAGACGAGAAACCACTGTTTACCATCAGTGCAGCCAACATGGCGCAGTACGCGGCCAACTTGACTCCTGGCCAGATGGAAATGATGAAGCGTTACCCCACTTACAAAATGAACGTGTACAAAACACATCGCACAGCCGGGTATCGCCAGTCAGTTTATGACAACGCCAAGGCTGAAGCACCGAATGTGAAGCTGGTCGATGGTGGCAATGGCGTGGAAGGCATCAAGAAGTCCAACATTCCTTTCCCGGTGCCCAAGAGCGGCGTTGAGGTGATCTGGAATCACAACTTCCGTGATCTCGGCGGCTCGTTCACTCGCTATTCAGCGGACTTCCCGGTTCAGACCGATGGATCCTTCACAGTGGGCAAGCGAATTGAGACTGTGTCGTTGGCATCTCACATGGACAGCCCGGAGCCCAACCGAATTTTGTACTTCATGAACCAGATTACAGCGCCCGCCAACGCGGCCGGCGAAGTTGCTTTGGTTCATGAGCCTATCAATCAGGTGGCTGAGCCGCGTTTGGCCTGGCAGTACAACCCCGGACAACGCCGTGTCATTCGTGCTCCTGAGCTGGCTTACGATTCACCCGGTATTGGCGCAGACGGCTTGCGTACCAACGACGACTTGAACGGCTTTAACGGTTCCCCCGATCGTTACGAGTGGAAGTTGGTGGGCAAGAAAGAAATGTACGTGCCCTACAACAACTACAAGTTGGCCGATCAAACCTTGAAGTACAGCAACATTATTCAGAAAAGCCATGTGAATCCTGACATGGTTCGTTATGAGTTGCACCGCGTTTGGGTGGTTGAGGCTACGCTGAAGCCCGGCAAGCGTCACATTTATGCCAAGCGCGTGTTTTACATCGACGAAGATTCATGGGGTGTATTGCACGCGGACCAGTATGACAGCCGCAATACCTTGTGGCGTGTTCGTGAAGTGTTCGGTACGCAGGCTTACCATGCACCTGCGTTTGCATCCTCTGGCGAGGTTATTTACGACTTGCAATCTCGCCGCTACCTGGTGGGTGGTTTGACCAACGAAGAAAAGTTTGCCGAGTTTGGCAAGAAGTACTCGCCTGCGGACTTCTCCACGGCCGCCCTGCGCCGCATGGGTCGTTAATCCTGCAGTAATCGGTGATAATCGCGGTTTGAATGTTTCAAACCGCGAGTCGCCCCATGGCCCTTCGAGCCACCGTTTACAAAGTTCAACTGGATGTGTCCGACCTGGACCGCAACCACTTCGCCCAATACCCACTTACGCTTGCATTGCACCCTTCGGAAACTGAAGAGCGAATGATGGTCCGTCTGCTGGCCTTTGCCATGCACGCCGGGCAAGACGTTCAGTTCGGGAAAGGTTTGTCGGCGGAGGATGAAGCTGCGGTGTGGGAAGTGGACCCCACTGGTCAAATCAAGGTGTGGATTGATGTGGGCCAACCCGATGAAAGCCGCATTAAAAAAGCCTGTGGCCGTTCAGACCGCGTGGTGATTTACTGCTATACACGCTCAGCGGAAGTGTGGTGGAAACAAAACCAGGACTGGTTGAACAAACTGGACAAAGTACAGGTGCTGCAACTTGGTGTGGAAGATGGCGCAACGCTCGCTGGGCTGGCCCAACGCAACATGAACCTGGCTTGTACCATTCAGGAAGGCACGGTGTACCTGGGTGAGGCTGCGGTGCAGCCAATCACTTTGAAAAATACAACCGTGTAGGGAGGCAATGTTCGCATGTACTTCAACACCTCAGAAATCAGCCCCCGTGAAAATTATCAGTTGCTGACTGGCGCAGTGGTGCCGCGCCCCATCGCGTGGGTTAGCACGCTGAGTGAACATGGCATCGCCAATTTGGCGCCCTATTCATTCTTTACAGTCGCCAGCTGCAAACCACCAGTGCTGTGCGTGGTGCAAGTAAACCCTCGCGACCGCAGCGAGAAAGACACCCTGACCAATTTGCAAGCCACGAAGGAATGCGTGGTGAACATTGTGAGCCATGTGCTGGTGGATGCAATGAACACCAGTTGCGGCGACTACCCACCCGAAGTGGATGAATTCGAAAAGGCGGGTTTGAAAAAATCGCTGAGCAAAGCCGTGACGGCACCTGGTGTGGAAGATGCAATGGTGCGTTTTGAATGCAATTTGCGCGAGGTCAAGCTGATTGGCGAAGGCGCCATGGGCGGCTCGATGATGTTGTTGGATGTGTTGGGTGTGGAAGTGAATGATTCAGCCATGCGGGGTGGCCTGATTGCCAACGACTTGCTCGATGCGGTGGGTAAACTGGCGGGTGATGGCTATTGCACCACCCGCAGCAATTTTGATTTGGCAAGGCCGAAGGTTTAAATGAACTGGGCCTTAAGCTGCTGAGCGTGCCTTTAGTAAGGGCAGCGAGGCCACCAAGTCAGCGAAGCGCTGGCCTTGCACCATCACATGGCTGCGCAGCAATTCGTTCGCCGTGTCGCCATCACCCGCCAGAATCGCTTTCACGATTGCGTCGTGTTCATCCAGCGAAGTTGGAATGCGGCCGCGCACACGCAGTTGCAAGCGGCGATAAGGTCGCAGCCTTCTGCGCAGGCCCCAAGCCTGTTCAATCAAAAACTCATTGTGGCTGCCACGGTAAATTACACCGTGAAATTTGTCATTGAGCTGGTAGTACTCATCGGGGTCGCCACCTTTGGCCATTGCAGCTTTGCATTCTTCGTGCGTGGCCACCAGTTCCTGCTGTTCTTCATCTGTCAGGCGGCGGGCGGCAAGCCTGCCGCACATGCCTTCAAATTCGCCCATCACCTCGAACATTTCGACCAGTTGCTGGGCCGTGAATTGCGCCACCACAGCGCCCCTGCGCGCGCGCAGCTCGACCAAGCCGGCGGTGGCCAGCTGGTTCAAAGCCTCTCGAATCGGCGTTCTGGACACGCCAAAGCGGTCTGCCAGCTCGGTTTCGTCCAGGTGTTCGCCAGGCGGCAGTTTGCCAAAAGCGATCAGTTCTTCAATTTGGTCCCGTACGTCTTCTGACAGTTTTTTCTTCATGAGGCAATAAAAAAAATGAATCAACGTTATTGACAATGTATACGACCGCAATTAGTCTTGTATACAAGAAATCAAATAACGCATGCAAAATGCGACGCTCTACATACAATCATAAGAGAGCGCCCGCCCAAACACAATCAGTTTCGGCAAACCCTCGAGGAGACAGGAATGAACCACGCAGCCAGCGCAGTCAAAGCGCTTGCATTTGATGTTTTTGGCACCGTTGTAGACTGGCGCGGCAGTGTTGCACGCGAAGTTGCGATGATTGCCAAACACATGAATATTCAGGTGGATGCTTTGGCGTTTGCCGATGCCTGGCGCGCGGGTTATGCACCAGCCATGGACCGTGTGCGCAAGGGTGAGCTGCCCTGGATGCACATTGACAGCCTGCACCGGATGATTCTGGATTCCATCGTTGAGCAGTTCGGCCTGGGCAAATTGAACGATGAACAGCGCGAAAACCTGAACAAAGTGTGGCACCGCCTTAGCCCTTGGCCCGACACTGTTGCAGGCCTTCATGCCCTGAAAAAACAATTCACGATTACCACCCTGTCCAATGGCAATTTTTCTTTGCTGACCGCGATGGCAAAAAATGCCGGTTTGCCGTGGGACTGCATCGTATCGGCCGAACTGTTTAAGCATTACAAACCCGATCCCGAAACTTACCACGGTGTAGCCGGCCTGCTGAATTTGCCAATTGAGCAAGTGATGCTGTGCGCCAGCCACCCCAGTGATTTGCGTGCTGCCAAGGCGCAAGGCATGCGCACAGCCTACGTGATGCGCCCCTTTGAATTTGGCGAGCATGTGCCCTTGCCCAAAGTGGAAGCGGGCGAATTTGATTTTGTCGCACAAGACTTTGTGGACCTGGCCCGCCAACTGGCTACTTAGTTGGCAACTTAGGCCCACCTACACGGAGCATTGAATGAGCAAGATTTACCGAATTGGCCAGATTGTGCCAAGTTCAAACACCACCATGGAAACGGAAATTCCCGCCATTTTGCGGGCCCGCGAAGCCGTAGAGGCGGAGCGTTTCACGTTTCACTCCAGCCGCATGCGCATGCAGCATGTGACCAAAGAAGAGTTGGCCAAGATGGACGCCGATTCGGATCGGTGTGCTTTGGAGTTGGCCGATGCCCGTGTGGATGTGCTGGGTTATGCCTGCCTGGTGGCCATTATGAGCATGGGTTTGGGTTATCACAAAAAATCGGAAGAACGTTTGCACGGCCGCACCGTGGAAGCCGGTGGCCCGGCACCTGTGGTGACCAGTGCAGGTGCTTTGGTCGATGGTTTGAAAGCGATTGGCGCCAAGAAAGTGGCCATTCTGACGCCTTACATGAAACCGCTGACCTGTCTGGTGATTGATTACATCGAGAACGAAGGCATTGAGGTGCTCGACAGCATTTCGCTGGAAGTGTCGAACAACCTGGAAGTGGGTTTACTCAACCCGCTGGCGCCGATTGAACACACCAAGAAATTGAATACCGCCAATGTGGATGCGATTGTGGCGTCGGCCTGCGTACAAATGCCATCGCTGGGCTCTATTCAACCGATTGAAGACCGTGCGGGCATGCCGGTGCTGTCTTCGTCGGTAGCCACTACTTACATGATGTTAAAGAAATTGGGTCTTAAGACCTATGCCCCGGGCTTCGGTTCGCTGCTGTCCGGGAAATATTGAACGAACCCAGAAATTTCGTTCGGATGTGGAAAGCGTTTGCGGATCACTCACCTGATTCAAAGGCGTTCAATTAGAAGCAAGAGAGGAGACTTACTCATGAAGTTCATGATCAAACCCCTGGTGGCCGGCATGGCCGCAGCCGCAATCACCTTTGGCTTTGCCAATACTGCGTCGGCACAAACCACCACCATCAAGGTGTCTCACCAGTTCCCGGGTGGCACCGAAGAAAAAGGCGATTTCCGTGACCGATTGGTGCGCAAGTTTGCGCGTCAGGTTGCAGAAAAAACCAATGGCAGCCTGAAGTTTGAAATTTACCCAGGCAGCTCACTGGTGAAAACCTTTGCGCAGTTTGGCGCTTTGCAAAATGGCTCTGTGGACATGACTTTGTACCCCTTGGCTTACGAAGGCGGCAAAATCCCTCAGGTGAACATTACCCTGATGCCTGGCTTGATTACGAGCTACGAACAAGGTCATCGCTGGAAAGGCCAGCCGATCGGCAACGAACTGGAAAAGTTGCTGGAGAGCAAAGGCGTGAAAGTAGTTAGCTGGATTTGGCAAGCGGGCGGTATCGCCTCCAAGAAGAAAGTGGTTGATCCATCCGAAGTGAAAGGCGTAAAAATTCGCGGTGCCTCCAAGCACATGGATTTGATGTTGAAGGGTGCTGGCGGTTCAATCACCAACGTGCCATCGAACGAAGTTTACAGCGCCATGCAAACTGGCGTGTTGGACGCTGCTGTCACATCCAGCACGTCCATCATTTCTTTCCGTCTTGAGGAAGTGGGCGATCACTTGACCGACGCCAGCCAGAACTCATTCTGGTATATGTTCGAACCCCTCTTGATGGCCAAGTCCACTTTTGATCGCCTGACACCTGCGCAGCAGAAGGCCGTGATGGAAGTGGGTGCAAGCCTCGAGAAGTTCTCGATTGAAGAGTCCAAGAAAGACGACATGATGGCCGCCGAAGTGTGGAAGAAAGCTGGCAAGAAGGCCTATGCCATGGACGATGCAACATTCGCCAAGTGGCGTGCAGTTGCAGAGAAGTCAGCCTGGAAAGATTTCGCTGAAGAAGTGAAAGACGGCCAGAAGTGGCTGGACATGGCCACTGCAGTTAAGTAAAGCAAAGCGCACCAAACCCTCTCCACTGATGAGGGTTTGGTGTTCAAGTTCCATTCGGAGACAACTATGAACAACCCATTGTGGCGACTGTTCAGCGGCACCGTGCGCGGCATTAACCAAGCCATGGCGTACCTGTCTGCATCCCTGATTCTCGTGTGTTCACTCGTGCTGGTGTACGAAGTGGTCACCCGCTACATTCTGAATATTTCCAATGACTGGGTCATCGAACTCAGCATTTTCATGTTGATCGCAGCCACCTTTCTGGCAGCGGCGCACACGCAACGCGAGCGTGGGCATGTGGGCATTGAAATTCTGGACGAAGTGATGTCCAAACGCGCCAGCCGGATCCGTTTGCTCTTCGGCGACATTCTCTCGATGCTGTTCTGTGGTTTGGTGGCTTATTTGTCAGCAGTGTATTGCCACGAAGCCTGGGATCAGGGTTGGACCACCAGTTCCACCTGGGGTCCAAAGCTGTGGATCCCATACTTTTTCATGTCGCTCGGCATGTTGCTGCTGACATTGCAATTCATTGTGCAAATTGTTGAAGGCTTAATGGGCAAAGCGCCTGAACTGCCAAAACATGGGCACGCAACCACAACCAGCGGACAAGGGGGCTGACATGGGTGTTGTCGAAATTGGCCTGATTTATACGGCCCTCACCTTGGTGTTGCTGTTTTCTGGCATGCCCATTGCATTTGCATTGGGTTCCTCGGCAGTGATCATCATGTATTTTTTCATGCCTGCAACCAATATTCATTTGATTGCAGAAACCATTTTCGGTGAACTTGAAAACTTCACTTTGCTTACCATTCCGCTGTTTATTCTCATGGGGGCAGCCATTGGCAAAACCCGTGCAGCGGTTGATCTGTACGAATCCGCTTACCGCTGGTTGTACCGCATGCCGGGTAGCCTGGGCGTGGCCAACGTGGCGGGTTGTACCATTTTTGCAGCTTTGTGTGGATCAAGCCCGGCAACCTGTGCAGCCATTGGCGGCATGGGCATTCCTGAAATGCGCAAGCGTGGTTACAGCGGTGCCCTGGCCTCGGGTTTGATTGCCGCGGGCGGCACACTGGGTATTCTGATTCCGCCCAGTATTACGCTGATCATTTATGGCGTGATGGCCGAGCAATCGATAGGCAAATTGTTTATTGCGGGCATTGTGCCCGGCATCTTGTTGGCCGTGCTGTTCTCGGTGTGGGTGGTGGTGAAGTTTATTCGTGATCGTCATGAATGGATGAAAACTGCAAGCCCGGAAGAAATCGCAAAGGTAGCCCAAAAGGAACATTTCACCTGGAAGGAAAAAATGGAGTCGTTGCCACGACTGCTGCCCTTCCTCTTGTTGATCGGTTTGATCATGGGTGCCATGTACGGCGGCTTCGGTACTCCTTCTGAAGTGGCAGGTGTGGGTGCAGTGGCCGCGTTAATTCTGGTGATTGCGCTATACAAGTGTTACCAGTGGACAGACCTTCGCGCCATTTTCACAGGCACTGCGAAAGAAAGTTGCATGGTGATGATGATCATTGCCATGTCATTCCTGTTCACCTATGTGATGAGCTACCTTCGCATTAGCCAAAGCATGGCGGAATGGCTGGTGGCACTGGAAATGTCGAAATGGGCCTTGTTGTTCTGGGTGAATATGTTGTTGCTGGTGCTGGGTTTCTTCCTGCCACCTGTGGCCATTATCCTGATGATTACGCCCGTTATTTTGCCGCCCATTTTGGCAGCTGGTTTCGACCCAATCTGGTTCGGCATTATTTTGACCATCAACATGGAACTGGGGCTGATTACACCGCCTGTGGGTTTGAACCTTTTCGTGATCAACGGCATTGCGCCTGACATCAAGTTCGGTGAAATTTTCCGCGGCATCGTTCCGTTCATTCTGATTATTGCGGGCTACATTGCCTTCCTGTCAGTGTTTCCGGAAGTGGTGATGTTCTTGCCCGACATGTTCTACGACTACTAAGCAGGACCAAAACAATGAGCATGACCAACACAACATGGCGCCAAGGGCAACAATCCAAGGCCGCCCGGTTGGGTCGCGCTGCCCACCTTGCCGGCGGACATTCCAGCAAGGTGGTGAAGGCAGAGCACGCCGTGGCTTTGCTGGAAAGTGTGATTGAACCCGGTGACCGTGTGTGCCTGGAGGGCAACAACCAGAAGCAGGCGGATTTTTTGGCGCAATGTTTGGCCAAAGTGAACCCGCAACAGGTGCATGATTTGCACTTGTTGCAATCGGTGGTGGCTTTGCCTGAACATACGGCTTTGTTCGACAAAGGCATTGCCAAAGAAATCGATTTCTCGTTTTCTGGTCCGCAAGGTGCGCGACTGGCCAACCTGGTGGCGGCCGGCAAAATCAAGATCAATGCGATTCACACTTACCTTGAATTGTTTGGTCGGTACTTTGTCGATTTGACGCCCAATGTGGCCTTGATCGCGGCTGAAGCCGCCGATGCCCAGGGCAATTTGTACACCGGCCCGAATACTGAGGATACGCCAGCCATCGTGGAAGCGGCGGCATTCAAAAACGGCATTGTGATTGTGCAGGTGAATGAAATACGCGACACACTGCCCCGTGTAGATGTGCCTGCGGACTGGGTCGATTTTGTAATACACGCTCCGCGCCCGAATTACATTGAGCCTTTGTTTACACGCGACCCTGCACAAATTTCAGAGATTCAAGTGTTGATGGCCATGATGGTGATCAAGGGCATTTACGCAGAGTATGGCGTAAAGCGTTTGAACCACGGCATTGGCTTTGATACCGCTGCCATTGAATTGCTGTTGCCCACCTACGGCGAGCAATTGGGTTTGAAAGGAAAAATTTGCACCAACTGGGCACTGAACCCACACCCCGCGCTAATACCCGCGATTGAAGCCGGTTTTGTTCAAAGCGTGCACAGCTTCGGCAGTGAGCTGGGTATGGAAAAATACATTGCCGCAAGGCCCGATGTGTTCTTCACCGGGGGCGATGGCAGCATGCGCAGCAACCGCGCTTTTTGTCAGGCGGCAGGGCACTATGCTTGCGACCTGTTCATTGGCTCAACCTTGCAAATTGACACCTATGGCAACAGCAGCACGGCCACCAAGGGTCGAATTGCCGGTTTCGGTGGCGCACCCAATATGGGCGCAGATGCACGTGGCCGCAGGCATGAAAGCGAAGCCTGGGTGAAAGCAGGCCGTGAAGCGCAAGCCAACCCAAAACACATGCCACGTGGCCGCAAGCTGGTGGTGCAAATGGTTGAAACATTCCGCGAGCATATGGCGCCCGCATTTGTTGAACGCCTGGACGCTTGGGATTTGGCCGACAGCATGGGTTTGAACAACCCGCCCGTGATGATTTTTGGTGACGACGTAACCCACATTGTGACCGAGGAAGGCATTGCGAATTTGCTGTTGTGTCGTGGCGAGGAAGAACGCGAGCAGGCCATTCGTGGCGTGGCTGGCTACACCGAAGTGGGCATGGCACGCGACAAGAAAAAGGTCGAAGAACTGCGTGCGCGTGGTGTGATCAAACGCGCCGAAGACCTGGGCATTGCCCGGCGTGATGCCACACGCGATCTGTTGGCTGCGAAAACCGTGAAAGACTTGGTGCGTGCTTCGGGCGGTTTGTACAACCCGCCTAGCCGCTTCCGCAATTGGTAAGGGGCTTTCATCATGAGTATGGAACAACTGAAATACAACTTGCCCAGCAAGGCGCAGCCCACAAATCGCGATGCCGTGCTGGTGGGCGTCACTGCCAGCGGCAACTGCGAAGTGTTGTTGGAGAAAGGCGAGGATACCGCGCAGTGTTCAGTGGACATTCAAACCTCCGCACGCGGTTTCGGGCAAATTTGGCAAGCCGTACTGGCCGATTTCGCAGAGCGAAAAAATGCAGGCGGTTTGAAGATTGAAATTCACGATGTGGGCGCAACACCGGCTGTGGTCAGCCTGCGCCTGGACCAAGCCATTGAGGCATGGGAGAACCAACATGGCCAATAGTTTTCTGGAAGCCAGTGCGCGCGAGCGTGTGCAGGCCGTGTGCGACGAGGGTAGTTTTCAGGAAATCCTGAAACCATCGGAACGCATCAGCAGCCCGCACATGGCGCTGCTTGAACAACCGGTTGCATTTGACGATGGCGTGGTCATTGGGCGAGCCACTTTGGGTGGCGCACCTGTGCTGGTGGCCGCCCAGGAAGGTGAGTTTCTGGGCGGTGCCATTGGCGAAGTGCATGGTGCAAAAATTACCGCGCTCATCGCCAAGGCTGTGAAAGAAAAACCCCGCGCGGTGCTGCTGATTTTTGAAAGTGGCGGTGTGCGTTTGCACGAGGCCAATGCCGGGTTAATTGCCGTGTCTGAAATTATGCGTGCCGTGTGCGCAGCCCGTGCGCAAGGCATTCAATTCATTGGTTTGATTGGCGGCGCGGCAGGTTGCTTCGGCGGTACTGGCTTGATTGCCCGTTGCTGCGATGTGTTGGTGATGTCCGAAGAAGGGCGCCTGGCCATGTCGGGCCCGGAGGTGATTGAAACGGTGTACGGCGTGGAAGAATTCGATTCACGTGACCGCGCCCTGGTGTGGCGTGTCAGCGGTGGCAAGCACCGTTATGTCATGGGCGACATTCAAGCCTTGGTGGCCGATGAAGTAGAAGCCTTCAGACAGGCAGCCTTGCAAGCACTTGATTCCGGCAAGGTGAGTTTTGACCTTGAGAATCTGGAAGCAGAGCACGCCATGTTGACGCAGCGGCTTGAGCAGTTTGGTGACTGCCGGGATGCCAAAGAAATTTGGCAACGCCTGGGGCTGCCCAGTGCCGAAGAATTGGCACTGATGCCGGCTGATGAATTTGTACGCGCTACAAGTGTTGCACGTGACGTGGCAAGGGGTGCGCAATGAATCGGGATCAAGTATTGAACGCCTTGTTTGCTGATGGCTGGAAAGCCGAGTACCTGGAGGCTGATCATTTTTATGGCCGCGTAACGGTCGGCAACCAGCAGGTGACTGTGATTGGCACTGCCGAGAAAGCAGAGGTGGGTGCGGACATGGCCTTGACCATGGCGCGTGTGGTGATTGAAACCATCAAGCAGCGCCCGGGCGAACCGATTGTCTTTTTGCTGGACACGCAGGGCCAACGCCTTCGTCGCCGGGATGAACTCATGGGTTTGAATGGCTACATGGCACACCTGGCCAAAGCAGTTGAGCTGGCACGCCAGCGAGGCCATGTGATTGTGAGTGTGGTGTATGGTGAGGCAGTGAGCGGTGGTTACATTAGCACTGGCATGATGGCAGACGCTTGCTATGCCTTGGCCGATGCGGAAATCAAGGTGATGAATTTGCCTGCCATGTCGCGCATTACCAAAATTCCTTTGGATCATTTGCAAGCGCTGGCCAAGCAGTCCCCTGTGTTCTCGCCCGGTGTGGAAAATTATTTGCGCATGGGTCACCTGGATGCTGTGTGGCAAGGTGATTATGCGGCGCAGCTGGCTGCATCCATCACAAGTTTGCAGGCCAAATCGCGCGAGGAAATTGGCAAAGACCTTCGCATTGAACGGGGCGTGGAACGCGGGGGGCGACAGGCCGCAGGTGTGGTTGTTGAGCGTGTTTTAGCCAATCGATGACAGGCCGATGAGCACCCCATGATCACATTCAATCGCCACGACCTGGTGTGGTTAAAACTGGATGCAGTAAGGCATGCTGAGTATGCCGGGCCAGCACCTATGGAGCCCATCAGCGCATTGTCGCTTTTGCATCGGTGGGTGCTCAGTGGACACCCGTTGATTGTGGCGCGTCAAGAGGATGTCTTGCCGCATTGTCTGCGGGTGGGTTTGGCCGAGCCACCCTCTTGGGGCAAAAAGCGCTTGTCCTTCATCGTGAATAGTCAAGGCATTGAAAAGCACCAGCAAGGACCAAACCTGGCCAATGTGTTGCCAGGCTTACCGCAGCATTGGCAAGCGGGGGCTGTTGCTTTGCAGGCGTTTTTGGATGAGCACAATATTGCCGCACATGTGTACGGTTCAAGTGCTGTGCAGGTCTTGACCGGTTTGCCATGCCTTACTGAAAGTTCTGATCTTGATGTGCTGTTCAAACCAGTGAGTTGGCTTGACGCTGAAAAGCTGTGTCTTTTTCTAATTGCACTTCAAACCGAATACCCCGAGTTTAAGGTGGATGGCGAAGTGCTCAATCCAAGTGGTCAGGCTGTGCAGTGGCGTGAATTGCATCGAAGCTTTTCCGATCCCAATTCGAAGTTGATGGTGAAAACCAATCACACCGTGAAGCTTGTTGCATTGGCGACGTATCAGCAGGGTTTTCAATGCCCGGTTGGGAGTGCTGCATGAAAGAACTGGTCGCGCGAATTGATGCAGCAGCCTGCGAAGCCCTTCGACAGGAAGTGGACCTGGAGTACAAACCTGGCTTGGTGTGCCCCGGCAACAATGGCAGCCATGCTGACATGAATTGCACCACCTTCTACCGCAGCATTGCCGCTTTGCAGGGGTACTTCGGAAACTGTTTTGCGGCGGGTATTGAGGGTGCAGAATTCAGAACACTGCAGGCGCATGGCCTGGCCGCCGAGAAAGCCATGTTCAAGGCCACTGACGGTGTAAACACCCACAAAGGCGCCATTTTCCTGATGGGGTTGTTGGCGGGTGCAGCGGGTGCCCAGTTTCGTGAACATGGGTGTTTCGACCCGATCAGCCTGGGCAGGTTGGTGGCGGCCAAATGGGGCGTGAATATATTGTTGGCCGGGGTGCAAGACCAGGTACAGCATAGCGACTCGCCCACGCACGGCAGGCGGGTGAAAGATGCCTTTGGTTTGCCCGGCGCGCGCGAGCAGGCAGCCGATGGTTTCCCGGTGCTGTTCTGGACCACGGTGCCACAACTTCGCTGGGCTTTGTCTGAAGGGCTTTCACAAGAGCAAGCGCAGTTACATGCCCTGGTGTGCACCATTGGCAAGCTGCCCGACACCAACCTTGCGCATCGCGGCGGTTTGAAAGGTTTGCAATGGGCGCAGGGCAGAGTGGATCAGTTTCTGGCCGAGGGTGGCGTATTTGCGTCCGGTTGGAAAAGCCGGGCACAACACCTGTGTGCGCAATTTGAATCGCAGTGGTTAAGCCCGGGTGGCAGTGCTGATTTGTTGTCTGCTGCGCTGTTTGTGCAGGCCTTGGTACAAGTCAATTGTGAGCTGCCCAACTTCATGGTTGCACGCTCATGACCTTGTGTATTTTGTGCCCGGGGCAGGGTAGCCAAACTGTCGACATGTTGCCACGTTTGCTGGGTGAGCCATTGATTGCTCCACACTTGGAACCTTTGTTGGATGCCATGCCTTTTGATGCCATGGCGGTGTCGCAGAATTCCGAATTGTGTTTTGTGAACGCACATGCCCAGCCCTTGATTGTGGCCGCAGGCGCAGCAGTTGCGCAGGCCCTGAAAGCGCATGGCATTCATGCTGATTTAAGCGCGGGTTACAGCATTGGTGAGTTAACCGCCCACACGGTGGCAGGCAGTTTGCAGGCGTTGGACGGAGTGGGTTTGGCAGTGAAGCGCGCGCAGTGCATGGACCAGGCGGCACCCGCAGCCCACGGCATGATGGCCGTGAAGGGAGTTCGAATTGACAGGCTAGGGGCAATCGCACAAGAACACGGCCTGGCCGTGGCGATTGTGAATGATGAACAGCATGCTGTGCTCGCGGGCCCCACGGCGGTGATGAAGTCGATTTGCAAAGGCATGGAGCGCGAACTGGGCGCGCATGTGGTGCACTTGAATGTGCAAGTGCCTTCGCACACCGTGTGGTTAATTGAAGCAAGTGTGCAATTCAAAAATGCACTTGAAGCGGCCAGTTGGCGAGGATTCGATTGCCCGGTGCTCAGTGCGCTGGACGGAAGCCCCGTAGAGAATCGCGATGGCGCAATCGATTGCCTTGCGCGTCAAATTTCTGAACCCCTTCAGTGGGCGCGTACTTTGGATTTGGCCTCTGAAATGGGTGCCACGGTTTACTTCGAAGTGGGGCCAGGCAACACGCTGAGCCGCATGGTTCGCGAGCGATTTCCGAATGTGAAAGCGCGTTCCTTGTCCGAGTTTCAAACCCTTGAAGGTGCATTGAATTGGTTGAATTGAACGCAGCACTGTTCGCTGAAATTTTTACAGTGCAGGCAGTGGCTGCGTACATTGCAATCGGCATTGTTGCAGGTTTTCTTGCGGGCCTTTTGGGTGTGGGCGGGGGCAGTGTGTTGGTACCAGCGCTGGTGTGGGCTTTCAAACTGGCAGCCTTGCCGGGGCAGTGGACCTTTCGTTTGGCCCTGGGTACTTCCATGGCCACCATTCTTTTCACGTCAGTTTCCAGCGTGCGTTCGCACCACCTTCATGGCGCTGTGCGCTGGGATGTTGTGAAAAATTTCATTCCCGGCATTTTATTGGGAACCTTGTTTGGTACCTTCCTCGCTCGGCATGTGTCCACCACTTTCCTCATTGTGTTCTTTGCCCTGTTCATGGGGCTGGCATCGTTTCAAATGTTCTTTGAGTACAAGCCAAAACCTGGCCGTGTATTGCCAGGGCGCAACGGGCAAATGGGTGTAGCCACCTTTATTGGTACGGCGTCTTCACTGGTTGCTGTGGGTGGCGGTGCACTCACCGTGCCGTTTTTGGTGTGGTGCAATGTGTCAATTAAAAATGCAATTGGCACCGCATCGGCCATGGGTTTTCCAATTGCTTTGGGTGGCACCATCGGTTTCATATTCAATGGCTGGACTGCACCCGGCCTGCCCACAGGCAGCCTCGGTTTTGTATACACACCCGCCTTGTTGTTCACGGTGGTGGCCAGCGTGTTGCTTGCCCCATGGGGTGCGCAGGCGGCACACATTCTGCCTGCACCCCTGCTTCGAAAAGTGTTTGCGGCGGTGGTGTTTGGCATTGCGGTGAACATGATGCGGGGCGTGTTCTAAGCCCTGTTGTAAACCCATGAGGTTTTGCCCACGTTAGACATAGTTGAAGAAACAATGCAGTACGAGGCAATACACATGAAAAAAACCGGTTTATTAACGTTGGGTTTGGCCGCGCTTTGCGCACAGCCAGCTGCTTATGCACAAACCGATTTTGCGCAAAAAGGCTTGCCCGCTCTCATTCAGGTGGCCACTGCCAACACCTTGGTGCTGGAGACCAAAGCCAGCGGAACCATTGAATACCAGTGCAGCAAAGAGAAAGACCCGCTGACCACTTACAAATGGACCATGGCTGGCCCGAAAGCCGAGTTGAGCAGTCGAAGTGGTGAAAAAATTGGCGACTATTCCGGCCCCCCAGCGCGATGGGCTCACAAAGACGGCTCTTTTGTCACTGGTTCGCAAGTGGCTGTGTCGCCCAACGGTAGCAAAAACATTCCCCTTCAACTGGTGAAAGCGGATGTGGCCGGCGGGCAAGGCGCCTTGACCGGAGTCAGTTATGTGCAGCGTGTGAATACACAAGGCGGTGTGGCGCCAGCCAAAAAGTGTTCAGCTGACAATGATGGTGAAAAAGCCGAGGTAAGTTACAAGGCGGAGTACCGGTTTTGGAAGGCGAATTGATTCGAAAGATCAGCTTATACAACCATTTAAAAGCCTATTTGCACCCAATAATTTGTAATTGGCTATTAATTGGATGTAAATGGGTGTAATAATGGGCAATGCTGAATACACACTCACTTCAAATTTCTCCCGAAATTTTGCGCCTGATCGCTCGCATCGACGAGTTCAAAGGCGCTTGGCGTGCTTTGGGTACACTGGCGCCAGACCGTCTTTCCGCCTTGCGACGAATTGCAACCATTGAAAGTATCGGTTCCTCCACTCGAATAGAGGGCAGCAAACTGAGCGATCGCGATGTAGAGCGATTGCTTTCCAATCTCTCTATTCAGTCTTTTGATTCACGAGACGAGCAGGAAGTTGCTGGCTACGCAGAGCTGATGGATTTGGTGTTTTCCGCTTGGCAAGACATTCCGTTTAACGAAAATCACATCAAGCAACTGCATCAGGTTTTGCTCAAGCACAGCAACAAAGACAGCCGACATCGCGGCGCTTATAAAACCAGCTCCAACAGTGTGGCTGCGTTTGACCTTAGTGGTGTGCAAATCGGAATTGTTTTTGAAACAGCGACTCCGTTTGATACCCCCCGCTTGATGGCTGAATTGATTGAGTGGGTCAACGAAGAGCGCCAAAAAGGCGAGCTGCATCCTTTGCTAATCATCGGCATTTTCGCTGTGGTGTTTCTTGAAATACACCCGTTTCAAGATGGGAATGGCCGACTAAGCCGGGTGCTAACTACTTTACTGCTCATGCAGGCAGGTTATGCCTATGTTCCTTACAGCTCGCTTGAAAGTGTGATCGAGCTGAACAAAGAGGCCTATTATCTGGCCCTGCGGCAAACCCAAGGCACCATTCGATCCGAGTCTCCGAACTGGAATTCCTGGATTGTATTTTTTTTGCGTTCCTTGGCTGAGCAAGTGCGTCGATTGGAAAAGAAAGTTGAACGCGAAAGAATTGTACTTGCCGCTTTGCCACCCTTGTCCTTAAGTATTGTCGAGTTCGCCAAAGAACATGGCCGTGTCACCATCGGCGAAATGGTCCGCTTGACTGGCGCCAGCAGAAATACCTTGAAACAACATTTTCGAAATCTGACTGAGGCAGGGCATTTGGAGCAGTTGGGCAGTGGGCGTGGTGCGTGGTACCGGCTTAAATAGAATTGATCAGTGCTTGGGAGCCCCCAACAAAGCCTCAAACGCCAGTGCGGCATTGCTCAGCGGCCTGTGTGGCAAGCGCAGCCTGAACAAGGGGCGTTCCATTTTTCCTGAACCCAATGCAAAACGTTTTACCCGCCGCAAGGCAAGCTGATCGCGTGCAGTAATTTTCGGAACGATGCCTACACCGCAGCCTGCAGCCACGGCTTGAATAATCGCCTCGTTGCTGTTCATCTCCAGTGTGCGCTGGGCTTGTATCCCCATGTTCAGCAGCCATTGCTCTGCCACGTTGCGGCTGCCTGAGCCCTGTTCGCGCAGTATCCACACCTGCTGCTCCAGTTCGCGTTTGCGCGCGCCATTCTCAAAGCTGGGTGCTATGGCCACCATTTCTTCGGTGCGCCACAGGCGGGTTTCAATGCGTTCGTCGACCACCTCGCCTTCTACCAGGGCCACATCCACTTTGCAGTCCAGTAAAAGTTGGGCCACGTTCTCGGTGTTGGCGCCCACCACCTGCACTTCTATGCCTGGGTACTTGTCTGAGAACTTCTTCAGGTAAGGCGCCAGCCAATAACTGGCGACCGTGGTACTTGCACCCACAATCAGGCGCCCGCGTTCCAGGTGCTTGAAGGCGCGCAGTACTTCGCTGGCTTCGCGTTCCATGGCAAACAGGCTTTTGCCATAGTCAAACAACACTTGCCCGGCCTCATTGGGTTTGAAGTACTTGCCCTGGCGTTCAAGCAGCAGGGTATCCAGTTGCGCTTCCAGTTCTCGCACGGCTTTTGAAACTGCGGGCTGGCTGATGCCCAGTTGCTCTGCTGCCTTGGTGAAACTGTTTTCTTCCACCGCGCAAACATAAATTTTAAGCAGATGCAAATTCATGCATAACCTATAGTTATGAATACAGGAATTCTATTGTCTATGGGTATTAGAAAAAAAGCATCACCATAAGGTGTCTTTTTTGAATTCATGATCCATGCGCGTTCTTCAAGCCCCCAACACCGCCTTGCCTTTTGGTTTGCTGCTCAGCTTTTTGCTGGCTGCATTGGCCTGGCTGGGCGCTGTACCGGGTGGCCTTGCAAGTTGGGGCCTTGGCTTGTTGCCTCTGGCCATGTTCTTGGGCATGGCACTTGGCAATACCGCTCCTGCCTTGGTTCGGCACGGTCAAGTTGGGTTTGGTTTTGCTCGCCGCCATGTCATGCGCACCGGCATTGCCTTGTTTGGTTTCCAGTTGGGGTTTGCGGATTTGCTCGCCGTGGGTTGGCAAGGTGTATTGGCTGCGGTGTTTGTTGTGGCAAGTACTTTGGGGTTGGCGGCTTGGCTGGGCAAGCGCATGGGCTTGCAGGCCAGCAGTTTTCTGCTGATTGGTGCTGGCAGCGCAATTTGCGGGGGTGCAGCCATTGCTGCGGCCGACTCGGTATTGCGTGCGCCACCCGCGGCCACCTCAGCTGCCTTGGGCACAGCCGTGGTGTTTGGCACGCTTAGCATGTTTGCCATACCGGGGTTTCAGTGGCTGTTTAATTTGCAGGCCGATTTCACTGGCCTTTGGCTGGGCTTAAGCGTGCATGAATTGGGGCATGTGGTGGCGGGCGCTGCGCTGGTGGGTGGTGAAGCACCCGCATTCGCATTGATCGAGAAAATGTTGCGTGTGGCCTTGCTGGCGCCGGCCATGGTGTGGCTGGCCTGGCACATGGTGCGCGAGCAGCGCAAACAGCCTGGCGCTCAAGTAGGCCATGTGTCCATGCAACCCCCTTTGTTTCTGTGGGGATTCTTGTTGGCAGTGGTGTTGGAATCCACGGGTGTGCTGAGTATTCCACTGGAAACTGCTTTGGTTGATTTGTCCCAGTTGTTAATGGCCACCGGGCTGGCGGCTTTGGGCGTGGGCACGCGCTGGCTTGATTTGCGCGCTGCGGGCGGGAAGGTGTGGGTGCTGGGTGGTGCCTTGTGCATTCACCTTTGGGCAGCAGGATTCGTCTTGGTGCACGTGATTCAAAGCGGTGCTGCAGCGCATTAATTTGGGTTGCCCAGAAAACGCAATGCCGCACAAGTGCAGGTAATAAATAGGTAAAGCAGCAAAAATGGCACTGCTACGGTGCAACAAAAGCTGGCACGGTCTATGCGTATCATGACCTGTCATAACAAGTTTGATTCAGGCAGCAAATATGAACGGGAAATCAGCGATCAAAGTAGTGGAAGAGCAAGCATTCGATACCAATGTGTCGGCCTTGCCCTTGTACACCCAGGTGCGGGAAAAGTTGCGCAAAAGCATTCTCGATGGCACCTACGCACCGCACACACAAATGCCCTCTGAAAGCCAAATGATCCGCATGTTTGGCGTAAGCCGAATCACCATTCGCCAGGCGCTGGGCGACCTTCAAAAAGAAGGTCTGATATTCAAAGTGATGGGCAAGGGTAGTTTTGTGTCCAAACCGAAAGCATTTCAAAGCCTGTCGCGTTTGCAGGGTTTTGGTGAAGCCATGTCGTCCTCGGGTTATGAAACTTACTCGAACGTGCTCAGCGCAAAGCCGGTTGAAGCCACCGCACAGGTGGCCAATCGCCTGCATGTCAAACCTGGTCAGCCTGTATTTGAAATTCAGCGCCTGCGCTTTTTGAATCGCGAACCCATTTCAGTGGATGTCAGTTATTTCCCAATCGAGATTGGGGAAAAGTTGCTGCAAGAGGATTTGGCTGTGCGCGACATTTTTGCAATTCTGGAAAACGACCACGGCTACAACCTGACCCACGCGGATTTGCAAATTGAAGCCATTTCAGCCGATGAATCGCTGGCCCAACAACTGCGTGTGGACGAGGGCTGCCCCTTGCTGCGCATGGAACGAATGACTTACGCGGGCGACAAGCCCATCGACTTTGAATACCTGTATTACCGGGGCGATGCATTCCAGTATCGCTTGCGCATCAACCGAACTTGAGGAGTGTGAACATGAAACGCATCGACTTGGAATACGACCTGGTGGTGATTGGTGGCGGCACAGGTGGCCCCATGGCTGCCGTCAAAGCGAAAGAACAAAACCCCAAGCTGCGCGTGCTGCTGGTGGACAAGGCCAACGTGAAGCGCAGCGGCGCAATTTCCATGGGCATGGATGGCTTGAACAATGCCGTGATTCCTGGCCACGCCACAGCCGAGCAGTATGTGAAGGAAATCACGATTGCCAACGACGGCATTGTGGACCAAGAGGCAGTCATGGCGTATGCCGCGAACAGCTTTGACATGATTCAGGAACTCGACAAATGGGGCGTGAAATTCGAGAAAGATGAAACCGGCGACTATTCGGTGCGCAAGGTTCACCACCTGGGCAGCTATGTGTTGCCCATGCCCGAGGGCCACAACATGAAGCGCGTGCTGTACCGCCAGCTTAAGCGCACCCGTGTGGAAGTCACCAACCGCGTGGTGTGTACGCGCTTGCTGACTGGTGCCAATGGCGAGATCACCGGTGTGATGGGCTTTGATTGCCGCACGGCAGATTTTTATGTCATTCGCTGCAAGGCCGCCATTATTGCCACGGGCGCAGCCGGCCGCATGGGCTTGCCTTCTTCAGGCTATTTGATGGGCACCTACGAGAACCCCACCAACTGCGGCGATGGCCATGCCATGGCCTACCACGCAGGTGCTGCATTAGCCAACCTAGAGTGCTACCAGATCAACCCGTTGATCAAAGACTACAACGGCCCAGCTTGTGCGTATGTGACCGGCCCCTTCGGAGGTTACACGGCCAACGCAGCCGGTGAGCGCTTCATTGAATGCGATTACTGGAGTGGCCAAATGATGATGGAGTTCTATCGCGAACTGCAAAGTGGCAATGGCCCTGTGTTCTTGAAGCTGGACCACCTCGCTGAAGAAACCATCAGCGAGATTGAGGTTATTTTGCACACCAACGAGCGCCCAAGCCGTGGCCGTTTCCACGAGCAGCGTGGCAACAACTACCGCAAGGAAATGATTGAAATGCACATTTCCGAAATCGGGTTTTGCAGTGGTCACAGTGCCTCCGGTATTTGGATCAATGCGCAAGGTGAAACATCGGTGCCTGGTTTGTATTCTGCCGGCGACTGCGCCAGCGTGCCGCACAACTACATGCTGGGTGCATTTGTGTACGGGAAAATTTGCGGTGTAAACGCCGCCGCCTACTGCGCTGAAAACACACTGAATGAACTGGACGAGTTACAAGTAAAAGCCGAGCACGATCGCATTGAAGCGCCGCTGCTGCGCACCGAGGGGCCTACACCCTTCCAGGTGGAATATAAAACACGCCGCTTGGTCAACGACTATTTGCAGCCGCCCAAAGTAACCCGCAAATACCAAATCGGTTTGCGCCGCATGGACGAGGTACGCGCCGATGCGGCAAACATGGTGGCCACCAATGCCCATGAATTGATGCGCGCCATGGAAACGCATTCGATCATCGACTGCGCCGAAATGGCCGCGCGCGCCAGCCTGTTCCGCACCGAAAGCAGGTGGGGCCTTTACCACTACAGCGTAGACCACCCCGAGCGCGATGACGCCAACTGGTTCTGCCACACCCTGCTGTACAAAAACGCGCAAGGCCAAATGGCCATGAAGAAAAAGGAAATCGAGCCCTACATTGTGCCCATCGATGAAAAGGAAATGGATGCTTACCAGCGCTTGCGCGTGGTCGGTGAAGCCGCTTGATTTGCCCTAAAACACAACACGAGAGGTACTGAACATGACCATGGCCGCAACAATTACCCAAGTCCCCGTCAAGGTGGATTCCGAGAAATGCATTGCCGAAAAAGGCTGCACCGTGTGCGTGGATGTGTGCCCGCTCGATGTGCTTGCCATTGACCACGTCACCGGCAAGGCATTCATGAAATTTGATGAATGCTGGTATTGCCTGCCCTGTGAAAAAGATTGCCCCACAGGTGCTGTGCACGTGGACATTCCATTCTTGCTGCGCTGAAAAGGAGCACACCATGAGCATTGCAATTCCTACCTTGCAAGAACGGTTGAACAGCCCCGACGCAGAGGTGCGCCGACTGGCTGTGATTGACTTGCCTTACAGCGATGAAGACGACATTGAGTTGTTGTTGCTGCCTTGCCTGCACGATGCCGATGCCAATGTGCGCCTGGAAGCAGTGCGTGCACTGGAAGGATTCGAGGATCAAACCACGGTCACAGCTTTGGCACAGATGCTGCTAGATACATCAGCAGTGGTTCAAGAAGCGGCCGGTTTGGTGCTTGCCGAATTGAAAGAATCTGAATCGGCGCCGCCCTTGATTCCGCTGCTGACCCACGCGGATGCCACTGTGCGTTCGCTGGCCTTGAAAGCTGTGCGTGCGTTGCGGGTGCCTGAAGCTTACGAGCCCGCCTTGAACCAGTTGAAAGACCCCAGCCCGGCAGTTCGCCGTGAAGCAGTGGGTGTGCTGGGTTACCTCAAGCGTGCAGAGGCAGTGGGTGAGCTGGCTGAAGTGGCGGCCCACGACCCCGATGGCGAAGTACGCCGAATTGCCGTGGGTGCATTGGGTTACACGAACGAGGTTAGTGTGCTGCCTTCACTGATGCGGGCTTTGAACGACAGCGTGTGGATGGTGCGAGAAGAAGCCGCAGCCACCATTGGCAAGCTGGGCATGGCACAGGCCACCGATGAACTGGTGAAAGCCATGCAAGACGATTACTGGCAAGTGCGTGTGAAAGCAGCGCGTGCCTTGGGTGTCATGAAGGCTTTGCCTGCACTTCCTGCACTGGTGGAAGCCATGAACGACACCGTGAGCAATTTGAGAAAAGAGGCGGCCATTGCCTTGGGTGAAATTGGTGACAAACGGGCCATTCCCGCACTTGAAAAAGCGCTGGAAGACAACGACCCGGATGTGCGAAAACTGGCCCGCCTGGCACTGACCAACATCACGCTGAAACACAGCTAAGGGGAATTGCCATGACATTCGTGGTGACGCAAGCCTGTATTAAATGCAAATACACCGACTGCGTGTCGGTGTGCCCGGTGGATTGCTTTCACGAGGGGCCGAACTTCCTCGTGATTAATCCTGAAGGCTGTATCGATTGTGGTGTGTGCATTCCTGAATGCCCAGCCAGTGCAATTTACGAAGAAGGCAATGTTCCAGCGGACCAGCAGGAATTCATTGAAATCAATGCAAGGTTGGCTCAGCTGTGGCCGGTGATTGACAGCGCCAAAGAGCCGCTGGAAGACGCTGACGCCTGGGTTGATATCACGAACAAAAAGCAGTACCTGGAGGAAGCCTGCACAGACAAGGCCTAAGCCCGAGAGCATTCAAATATTCCGACTGTCAAATACAGCCAACCACCTGGCACCAATTTTGAAACGAGTCTATTGAAAAGGATTGTTGACATGAACACGGGAATCTTCAAAGGAATCGCAGCACAGGGCAAGGTAGTTGGCAGGTTCATCGGCATTCGCGCAGCCAGCGCGCTGGTGGCCTGCACACTTTCATTTCCAGCATTGGCCGAAGTGGTCACGGTGGGAATTGGTACACAGAACACCACCACCAACACAGTAACTGGCGGTGTTGTATTGAAAGAACTCGGCTTGATTGAAAAGCACCTGGCCAAGGTGCCACGTTTCAAAGACATTCAGTTCAAGATTGAATGGCAAAACTTCACTTCTGGCCCACCCGTGACCAACGGCATGGTGGCCAACACTTTGCAAATCGGCATGATGGGCGACTACCCGCTGCTGGTGAACGGTGCCACGTTTCAAAACGGCAATGAAACCAAAAGCCGCCTGATTGCGCTGATTGCCTACAACGCGGAAGGCGCGGGCAATGGCGTGGTGGTGCACAAAGACTCCCCTTACTATGAGCTGGCTGACCTGAAAGGCAAAAAACTCTCCGTGCCTTTTGGGTCGGCAGCACATGGTATGTTGCTCAAGGCGCTGGAAGACCGTGGCTGGACTGCCGAAGACTTCGAGCTTTCCAGCCAAAGTCCGGAAGTGGGCACCTCCAGCTTGCAAGAAAAGCGCATTGATGGCCATGCTGACTTTGTACCGTTTGCCGAGCTTCTTCCTTACCGTGGTTTTGCCCGCAAAATTTTCGACGGCGCTGAAACCAAAGTACCCACATTCCACGGCGTGGTGGTACGCGAAGACTTCGCCAAGAAGTACCCCGAGTTTGTGGTGGCCTACATCAAGGCATTGATGGAAGCCAACGACTGGGTACGCAAAAACCCGGTGCAGGCCGCAGCCAAAATTGAAGAATGGACCCGCATTGAGAAAGAAGTGGCGTACATGTTTTTGGGCCCAGGCGGTGTACACACCCTAGACCCCACCATCAAGCCCAAGTGGGTTGAAACCGTGAAATATGACCACGGCGTACTCAAGCGCATGGGCCGCGTAAAGGAATTCGATGCAGATGCCTGGGTAGACGAAACCTACGTGAAGCAAGCCTTCAAGGAATTGGGTTTGGACTACGCCAAGCAAAAGGCCAGCACCACCAACTATGAAATTAGCGGCACCGATCCGCTGTGCGGCGGCAAAATTACCGAACCACGCCAAGCTGGCGAGGTGTGGATTGAGGGCGGCGCTATTACTGCCTACAAGTCGGCCAATTGCACGCTGGCTGCCATCAAGAAAGCCCAAGGCGAGGGTAAAAAAATTGGCGTGGCCTATGTGTACGACCAAAGCATGAAGATCAAGGTGTTTGCCGACAAAGCGTTTTACTCGCTGAAAGCCGGCGCGAAAACTCCCGAGATTGTGCCCTTCCTGTTGAAGAAAGACGCAGAGGCCTTTGCTGCGAAGAACGGCGGCAAGGTAGGCCTGTATGACGATGCGCTTGCACTTGCTGTAGTGGGGAAATAAACCATGTCGCGACCTCTTGAAATTCAAATGCCTGCGGCTGCGAAGCCGTATGCCCCGGTGGTGAAAGCCAGCACCCTCGCCCCCGGGGCGAAAGAACCTGCTTTGCAAGCTGTGGATTCACCGAGTGGTGCGGCCAAAGTTGTAGCGCGGGCCAAACCTGAGGTGGCCGAAAAACTGCCTGCCCGTGAGTTGTTGTTGATCAGTGCAAAAAAGCACAGCCTGGCTGCGTTGATGACGTTTTTATCGATCGGTGCATTGGTGGCCTTCTGGTACGTGGCCACCTTGTACAAGCTCGATTTTTACATTCGCTTCAACAACATTCCCACGCCGGGTGAAGTGTTCACCAACATGGTCGAGTTGATGCAAAACCAGCGTTTCCAAACCAACATCTGGAAAAGCGTGGTGCGCATTATGCAGGGTTTTGCCATGGCCACAGCCCTGGGTGTCACCTTGGGCTTGCTGTGCGGCCGCTTCGCAGTGGTGCGGGGTTTGATGTTTCCCGCACTTGAAGTGCTGCGTCCAATTCCGGCGATTGCCTGGGTGCCCATTTCAATCATGCTGTGGCCCACCACAGAAAGCAGCATTATTTTCATCACCTTCATCGGCGCGTTCTTTCCAATCTTGATCAACACCATGGCGGGAGTGAAGGGCGTTGACCCAGTACTGCTGCGCGCTGCAAAAAGTTTGGGTGCCAATGAATTCACCATGCTAAGCAAAGTGATACTGCCCGCAGCCCTACCCAATGTATTCACCGGTTTGGCGGTGGGCATGGGTGTGGCCTGGGTGTCGCTGATTGCAGCGGAAATGATTTCAGGCCAGTTCGGTGTGGGCTACTTCACTTGGGAAGCGTACTCGCTCATTGAGTACCCCAATATTGTGCTGGGCATGATCGTGATTGGCGTGTTGGGCTTGTTGTGCAGTGGCGGCATTTTGCTGCTGGCCCGTTTGCTCATGCCTTGGCAACACATTGCCGGGCCCGGAGGTGGAAAATGAACAGCACTGTGAAAAAGCCCGAGGGCTGTATTGAACTGAGCAATGTGCAGGTGAACTTCATTCAAAACGGCGCACGTTTTGCGGCTGTGCAAGATGTTTCACTGAATGTACAGCCCGGTGAATTTGTCTCGGTGGTCGGCCCATCGGGTTGCGGAAAAAGCACGCTGTTGAACATTGTGGCCGGGTTTCTGAAACCCAGCGACGGTGTGGTTACCATGGACGGGCAGGCCATTCATGGTCCCAGTGCCGAGCGTGGTGTGGTGTTTCAACAGTACTCACTTTTTCCATGGCTGAAAGTGCGCGAGAACGTGGAATTCGGTTTGAAACTACAGGGCATGGCCCGCCATGAACGCGAAGGAAAAGCGCGCACCTTGTTGGGTTTGGCTGGTTTGCTGCCTTTTGAAAATCATTATCCTGATCAGCTTTCCGGTGGCATGAAACAACGCGTGGGCATTGTGCGCGCACTGGCCACCGGCCCGCGCGTGTTGCTGATGGACGAACCCTTCGGTGCACTCGATTCCCAAACCCGCGTAGTGATGCAGGAAATTCTGACCCACATGTGGCAGCAATGGAAAATCTCGGTGCTGTTTATTACGCACGACATTGAAGAAGCCATTTTTCTGTCCGACCGTGTGTATGTGATGACCGCCCGCCCTGGAAAAATCAAGGCGGAAATTCCCATCGATTTGCCTCGCCCACGTTCGGCTGCCATGACCGCTTCGCCCGTGTTCACCGCCTTGCACCGCCAGCTGAAAAGCCTGATTCGCGAAGAAAGCCTGGCTGCCATGGGTGGCGAAATTGACCCCGCCACCATGGGCCAAAGCTGGCACCTGGGCGAGGAAGGGATGGAGACGTTGCGATGAACAGCGCATCAATCCAACCCGTTGCGGTTACAGACCAACGCGCCTCGCAACTGTTGCGCATTGAATGGGCCGACGGCGCGGTTAGCGAATTGCCCCACAGTTTGCTGCGTACACATTGCAAGTGTGCAGAATGCGTGGCTGCGCAGCGCGCAGGGCAAGCCGTGGTGCAGGGCAGCGCCATTACCGGCATTGAAATGGTGGGCGAACACGCCCTGAACTTTAAATTTGCAGACGGCCACGAACGTGGAATTTTCCCCTGGGCCTACCTGCGTGAACTTGGAGTTGCATCATGAGCAATTTGGCATTTGAAACCGTGCTGGAAGTGCACCACTGGAATGAATCGCTGTTCAGCTTCAAAACCACCCGCAGCCCCGGCTTGCGTTTTCACAACGGGCACTTCGTGATGATCGGTTTACAAGCCGAAGGCAAACCGCTGCTGCGCGCTTACAGCATTGCCAGCGCCAACTACGAAGAACATCTTGAATTTTTGAGCATCAAAGTGCCCGATGGCCCGCTGACTTCCCGCCTGCAACACTTAAAGCCCGGCGACCAATTGATTGTGGGCCAAAAGCCAGTGGGCACCTTGGTGATCGACGATTTGAACGACGGGCGAAACCTGTACCTGCTGGCCACCGGCACCGGCCTTGCACCCTTCATGAGCATTATTCGCGACCCCGACACCTACGAGCGATTCGACAAAGTGGTGCTGGTACACGGCGTGCGCACCGTGAGCGAATTGGCCTATTCCGATTACATTCGCGAAGAACTGCCCAAGCAGGAATACATTGGCGAACTGGTGCAAGGCCGCTTGCTGTACTACCCCACCGTAACCCGCGAACCCTACCGCAACCGCGGCCGCTTGACCGACCTGATGCACAGCGGCAAGTTGTTTGAAGATTTGGGCCTGCCAGCGCTGGACGCAGCCCACGACCGCGCCATGATTTGCGGCAGCCCCAGCATGCTGGAAGACACCTGCAAATTGCTGGATGCCAAGGGCTTAAAGATTAGCCCCAGGCAGGGCGAGCGCGGGGATTATGTGATTGAGCGGGCGTTTGTGGAGAAGTAGGCTTTGGTTGCGGGCTTCAGGCGTTTGCCAATCGAAGCTTGCCCACACGGCGTAGATCCACATTTTTCCGTGCTATCCACAAATCGTGAGCGTCTTGCATGGCGAGCCAACTTTCGGGTGATCGCCCGATCGCCTTGGAAAGCCGAAGCGCCATTTCCGGTGTTACCCGGCTGCTACCGTTGAGAATACGGCTGAGTGTAGAGGGCGCTACGTCCAGTTTCTCTGCAAGTTCTCGCCCGCTGATTCCATGTGGCTCAAGGTAAACGCCCGTGATGAATTCACCAGGGTGGGGTGGGTTGTGCGTGCTCATTATGGTTTCAGCTGTATCCAGGGCGGCCAGTTTCAAAGAGTTTGCCAAGCCCTTTGTGTTTGAAAGATTGGATCATAGTGGAATGTTGCGTTATTGCGCAACACGCATTATTAGTCGAATGCGCTGCTATAACTTAGTGGATTTTGCGGAAGGGCGGTTCAATTCTGGATGTAATTCATCAGGCTTCGAGTGTCTCCAAAGTGGAGTTGAGCCGGTTTAATGTAACTCCGCTTTATTGAGTCGCTCTTAAACGCTTTGTTATGTGCTTAATCTTCTGCGATTGAACTGAAACGTTCAAAAAGCGCTTCAGCTTTGCAAAAACCGTGAGTTAGTGGGTAAGCCTGGTTCTCTTTGTTAATGTAAAAGAGGGCGGGAAACCCACTAACTTGAAGATGACGTGTAATTGCCAAATGTTTTTGAAACTCAAGTTCAGTTTCTTTGGCGTGAAGGACAGTTAAAAACTGCTCCTCGCACAACCCTGTGGTGCCAGCGCAATCAATCAGCGTTTCATCTAAAGACGGGTTCCTGGCCTCACGGTAATAAGCAGATTGAATTGCTTTTGCCATATTTCGTGAGCTTCTGGCAGCTAACTTCTCAGCTGCTATCACTGCTCTACAAGCTTGGTATGTTGAACGATAAGGTGTGTTCCGTTCCCAATAACTGTGATTAAACGTGACCTGAGAAACCTTTTCTATTTGATGCCAATAGGAAGAAATAGCTTCTTTCAGATTCGCGCTCATGGGTTCTTTGGTATCAGGCGCTAACCCTCCCATTATCCAGTCCACCTCTGCTGAAGGATATTGTTCTAGAAACCGATCCAACTCCGGCTGAAACCCATAACACCAGGCACACATGGGGTCCATGACATATAAAAATCGCGTACTCACTTCGTTTACTCCGAAGAACGGCTTACTGTGGCATAACGACTAAGTTGACCGGCGCGCTTGCGCGTCACGGTTGAACGACGAGTTAGCTTTGATCATCTTGTGAGCCCCTATAGTAAACTTTGCCTGATTCAATAAACGCTTTTACCTGCTGCCACGCTTTGACGTCCGATTTCTTTGGGGCCTTAAAGTCTTGTCCCATAAAGTGGGTAAGTCCGCCACAGTCCGGACATTTGTACACTCGATCGTTCGCGAACTCTGTAGCTTCTTTTACCTGTCCAGCCTGCTGCTCTGACGTCATGAACCTGTCAGTAGCTCCACCAAGCTGTGGGCGTTTAAAACTCTTGCGACAATCGAAGCAAGCGTATTGGAGCGGTATCCCAACAATTTTCATACTGAAAGCTAACTTGATTTATCGAACAATAACGGCGATATCCATTTATCCGCATATCGCAAAAGATTTCTTTAACTTTACTATTTCAGATACTTACAAAGCATCGCATGAACAGGATGAAAAATAAACCTTGGTTATTCGCCACTAGATAGTCAGCCTGAAACTTCGTTCCGAAGGTCAACGCCATCATCTACTACCACCGAAGTTTCGAAGTCTGCTTTCGCCAATAACTCAGACATTTAGGCTGACAGTCCTGATGTACGCGCCGGCCTATAAGCAGCCTTACCAGCGGGGCGACAGGTCACAATAATTCATTTGAATACGACTGAATCCGGGTCTCTGAAGCCCAACCGGCGCGGCAACAACCCTGCTCAAAGTTGCGGTCACTTATCCAGAAGCGTTGCGAGAAATCGGCACCCGATTGACTCGGCTCATGTTAAATAAAACGCTTTTTTTAACATGACAGGAATCTCATGTTAACAAACTTGATTAATTTCGATCTGAACTAAAGGTTTTCTGTCGGCTCGGCCAATCCAGCAACCCTTTCGGGTGACCCGAAACAGCAGTTTTTTGAAGCCATAAACTACCCTGCTACTGTATTGCCTTTCCCTTTGAAGGCAAATAATTCATGCGCTTTCGTAACCTCGCGCTTCTAGCTCTTGCCTGTACCCCCTTCTTATTTTTGATTCCCAAAGGAGCCCACGCTGTGCGGCAAGACAACCTCATTCTGTCCTCTGCCGTTGAGGGGCAAATATTCGACCATGGAAAACCTGTTGCAGGATTAAAAGTGCAGCGAATCATTAGCTGGAATATGGAGGCGGAACCACGTACTGAAATTACGTCGACAGACAAGGAAGGCCGGTTTCAATTTCCGGAAGTACGCGGTGCCGCTGAGTTCGGATTCCTCGCCAAGTTATTTCATGTGCCCACAATCCTGCTTGACGTGAATCTCGTTGAGGGGGGGCTTTCAACTTCGCTGTTCTCTGTGGTGAGAAGCTCCTATGGGCCCGCTGTTGAAACTGGTTATGAGGTGATTCAACTTACCTGCGATACAAAAGACAAGCAGATGTTTCGGGGGCGAGTGCCAATAATTGATTGCAAAGTCAAATTAACGCCTGAGTTGGAGAAGGGTTTTGAGTAATTTTTTGATGGAACCAAAACATGTTCATTTTCTGTCTGATGTTGCATATGCCACTGACGTAGCATTTAGAGGCCATAAGACAGCAAATCCAAAACAGTCTGTTGCAGAGGTAGCTGTTGCGGCGGCAGACGATATCGCTAAAAGATTACGACTCCGAAAAGGTAGTGCAGACACTTCAACTGTTACCCTATTTCATGCCAAGTCCGGCCTCTTCAACATCGACCTGCTCAGCGGTTTCGGCTTCGTCGCACACGGCACCGGCAGCCGCGCAAACGAACTGGTTCTTGTCACGCGCGGCACCAACTTCCAGCACAACAAATTCGATTTGGCAACCAATGCAAACATCGGTTATGGCATCGGCCCGCGCGGCAATGTGGTTCACCGCGGGTTTTTGAAAACCTTCAAAAGCTATCAAAGCCAGTTGGTGAATTTTGTATCGCAAAGTGGTGCAAAGCGGCCAAGTGCCATTCACTGCATGGGCCACAGCCTGGGTGGTGCCTTGGCCAATTTGAATGCATGTATGTTGCGCGACGCTGGTTTCAATGTTTGCCTGTACACCATTGGCGCACCGCGTGTGGGTATTGTTAGCTATGCGCAAGACATCACCAAGCAAATTGCACCGGGGCAAATTAGGCGTATTGCCAACCCCTGCGACCCAGTGCCCATGGTGCCCTTGTTTCCTTACATGCACGCCTCGCGCGGGTCTTCTGAATTATTGATACGGCATGGCGAAAAGGTGGGTATTGATGCGCACCTGCTGCACAGTGGTTATTCCAAAATGGCCCACAGCAGCAGTTGGAGCGATTTTTCTCCGATGCCGCATGGCTTGTCGCAATACGCAGATTTATCCAGGGAGTTTGCGAAACTGGGTGGCGGTGGCATGTTCAATGCCAAGCTGCTCGACCTGGTGGGCAAGCTGACAGAGCAGGTGTTGCGCTCAATGGGATACGCCTACCTGGTCACCGTGCAGGGTGGATTAAGCCTTGCCGTTACAGCGGCAGATCTGCTTTCAGAAGTGCTGGTGAAAGCTGCAAACGCCAGCAAGTTGTTGGCTGAGGATGTGTTCACCATTGTGAATTCCATGCTTGATTTTCTGGGGCGTGCACCAATCAGCGGCACAGCGCTCACCATTCAAACCCTGCATTGGGTTCTTGCTCAGTTCAGTACAGAAATGGCTGGGCGGGCCCAACAGGCCATGTTGAAGGCGCAGCGGGGTTAGTTTTAAATCAAACAGGTTTAAATCCCGCCGTCTTGATGGCATGGGTGTCGAAGCTAACACAGTGCAGGCACCCGGCTTTGTTTGCAGTTCGCTCGATTAGGCAATCAGAAAAGTCTGCTTTTGATGTTTCGAAAATTTTAAGTGCTTTGATTGCGGTTTCCGTATTCTCAACAAGCAGTTCGCGTGTGCTCAACAAGGTTTCAAGAATTGCCACTACTTCAGGTTTGCTTGCTTTGTAGCAACTTTGCATAACCCACACCAATTCAACCAGTGAAACTTGAGAAATAAACCCAGGGTTTTCCGTTGTAAGCGATGTAATCAGTTTGGTGGCGATGGGAGATTGTTTGGGGTCATCTTGGGCGATGTAGCGGACCAGTACGTTGGTATCAAGGCCGATCATCGGGCTTTGGCCCCTTGCTTGGCAATTGCCAAGTTCATGTCTTCGACGCTGACAGGTGATGAGGGTTTGCGCAACATGCCTTTGAGGGCGTGTACGGAATTTGTTGCTGCAACAATTGCAAACTTTCCCTTTTCCGTTTCAACAAATTCAACCCTGCTGCCAGTTTCCAGCCCAAGCGCAGCGCGCACCCCAGCGGGAATTGTAATTTGCCCTTTGGATGTTACTGAAGCTGTAGCCATGATTGATATATCCCTTGATATAATTTCCTTACTTTAGAGTAAGGAGTTTTGCCTGTCAAATGAATTTTATTGGAGAAGGGCGCACCCTAGGTGGGAGAACAACCTTATTTCTCAACCCCCCAATACAACACCCACCCAGCTGCAATACTCACTACCCAGGTGATCACAAACGCCGTCAACATTTCCGCAAAGCTGCTCAAGTCCAAGGCAATCACCACCGAACTTGCAAACACGGCAATGCCGTAGTGAATCAAAAATACCGAATACGAAATATCGCCCAGCCAGCGCACTGGCCCTTGAATAATCGAGCCCACAAAGCGTTCGATACGATTGCTGTTTATCAACAGCAAAGCTGTTACACCCGTCAGCAACAAACGTTCGCGCCATTCAATCCACAGTGCAATGCCCAGCAGGCCCGCAGCTAGCAAGCTGACCCAAACCACTTTGCCTTCACGTTGTGCCCAATGGGCGGCAACGCCCAAGCCGTAGGCGCCAAAAAAGTACCAGGCCCATTCGTCGTGTTCAGCATTTCTGTTCCACACCAACAAAGAGGCGATGGTCATGGCAATCGCCAGCAGCAACAATCCCTGCTGGGGCTGAAGCAATTTCAGCCCGCCAGTTTTTTGGCTTGCCCACGCCATCAACACCAGCACTGCGTAAAGTTGCAGGTCGATGGCCACATACCAAACCCCGGCCGACAAAGCCTCCACTTCAACAATGTCGTGCAACAAAAACGCATGGGCCAGCAGTTGGGTAAAACCTGGCAAATCCGATACTTCCGGGTGTATCGCAATTTTGCCGCCCAACCAGCTCAACAGCACAGCCAACGCAATGGCCACCCAAAAGGGTTTGACCAGGCGCAGAAAGCGCTTTTTAAACAAGGGCCAAACTTCCACATTGCGTGACTTGCTGAGCAAGCTGAACATGGACTGCGCCGCCAAAAAGCCGCCAATTACCAGAAAAATTTGCACCACATAGCGACCCTCGTCGGCGATCAAACCCAGCAGACCGGGCCACTTGGCTTGCAGCACCGGCGACATGGGTGTGTACAGCAACAGGTGGTGAACCACAATAATTTGTGAGGCCAGGGCTTTCAGCAGGTCGATGGTGGAATTGCGCACGGCAAAGGCAACGGGAATGGGCAAGTGCGAAGTATAAGGCGAGTTGCTTCAGTAAATGTGGCTTGAAATGGATTGGCCTGAACTGCACCAACTTGGTGCCACCCGATGTTTTACAGGCGTATCATCATGGGCTTGTTTCAAACAAACCTGTTGATTCCAAACATGAAACTCTCCATCCGGGCTTTGCGAGCCCTGTCGGTGTCGAGGTCGATTCTTGGCTTCGAATCCAATTCCACCAGTCCCCGCGAGAAAGCCATTTCTGGCCTGGGTGCCTTCTTGGGCATTTTGATGGTGTGTTGGGTGTCCAGTTTTGTGGTGCGGGGCACCGATGCAATTTTGGTGGTGGCGTCCATGGGTGCAACAGCGGTTCTGTTGTTTGCAGTACCGCACGGCACCTTGTCTCAGCCTTGGGCGCTCATGGGTGGGCATTTTGTTTCGGCGCTTATCGGCGTTACTTGCGCGCGTTACATTCCGCACACTTATTTGGCGGCGGCCTTGGCGGTGGGTTTGGCGGTTGGCGTGATGTATTGGACCAATTGCATTCACCCTCCGGGCGGGGCCACTGCGCTTACTGCTGTGCTGGGCGGTGAGTCCATTTCAAACTTGGGCTACTGGTACATGATCAACCCGGTGTTGTTGAACACCCTGGCCATTCTGTTTGTGGCGGTCAGTTTCAATGCGCTTTTTTCCTGGCGGCGCTACCCCAACCACTTTGCGCGAAAGCAGAAAAAACCTGTGGAGGCCTTGTCGGAAACAGGCGCCAGCCTGACTCACGAGGATTTCTCAGCTGCCATTGCCCGCATGGATTCCTATGTGGATGTGAGTGCCGATGTGTTGGCCGAATTGTTTGAGTACGCCACCAAGCATGCCGATGAGCAAAGCACTCACCCTCAAACCCTGACCGTTGGGGCTTTTTACAGCAACGGGCAGGTGGGTTACCGCTGGTGTGTGCGCGAGTTGCTGGACATGTCATTAACCACGCCTTACAAGGGCGAGGCCGGGCAACAAGTGATTTACAAAAATGTGGCCGGTGCTGATTTGTACGAAACCGGGCTGAGTAATGTGGAGGCCTTCAAGCGCTGGGCACGCTATGAAGTGGTGTTGAAAGACGGTCGCTGGCTACCGGTGAAAGCAGCCACGCATTAACGTTGGCTTTCTTGCAACCGGTTCAGGTGCTCATGAAGAATTCGGCGCACTTCAACAATGGCCTCGGGCGTTTCCTGCACGCTGTGCCAGGAGTTCACCACCAGTTCTGAGGCTGCACCCTCCAGTCTCGCGCTGGCATAGGGCACCACACCATCGCTGCTGGCCTCAAGAATAACGCCGGGTGTGTCGTTGCCCATGATGGAGTGGTAGGTCACCTTGCTTGAGATCGGTAATTTGGAAGACTCCCGCACGAATGGGTCTTGGTCACTGAGGTTCTTGATGCTGTTGAAAGAATCCACCAAGGGTTCATTCGATGCTTCATTGGGATTGACCAACAGCTGACCAATTTCAGTGACGCGACTTAGCACGGTGGCTGGCAAGCGAATAAGCCCCGACACAAAACGTGCAAATCGATTTTCTGCATAGGGGGTTCCACGGTGTGGAGCTGCAATGAAAATGGCCCGTGTGGCTTGCGGCATTGCATCGAAGATGACGTAGGGTTCAATTTTCTGGCGCAGTCTTTCTTCACGCTGTTCTGAAATGTTGTATCGGTCCAGCACCGATTCCCACAATTGGTCGCCCGAATTCGACACCATTAAACGCGCAAGAACGCCACCCATGCTGTGGCCAATCAATACCATTTCCGTGGAGGCCCTTCGCTTGCCTTGTGGATCAAAGTTTTTCAACGTGGCATTCACTGCTTCGCGAATCTCGCGGTTGTTGAATGGCAGCGGCAAATTGGTGGGGTAGTACACCTGCCAAATCTGAAAATTCTGGCGAAGTTCTTCGTCACCCAGCACCTCATTGGCCACGTTCACCCAAGCCTCCGGGCTGCTGGCCAGGCCATGCAGCATCAAAATTACACGTCGGTTGGGGTCGAATGGTTGCATCAAATAAATGCGGGGTTTGTCCAGTGTTTCACTGCGACCAATCAGCGACAGCAAACTTTCTTGCGCAAAGCCCGAGCGGGCCAGCCACAGCCCATAGCCTGACGTGAAATTGGCAGCCAAGGGAACACGTATGCCGCGAACATCTACACTCGAATTCCGGTGAGGATCAAAACCCTGTAGTTCTACACGTTTGCCCTCCAGCACCGATTCGACGCTGGTGCCTGGGAAGTGCAACATCACTGTGACGGAGGGAAAGGGCGTTTCGCTCCAAGGTTTGTTTTCGTCTTCCTGCTTGACGACGCTGTCTGCAAACACGGCCACCAGCTCTGCACCCAAACCGTCGCGACGGTATTGATTGCGCAGACCCTTGAAAGTCAGTGATGATGCAGCAACCAGTTCATTGGGCAATTGGCCCTTGTGGCTTAAGCTGATGCCCGCAGTGTTGCCGCTAACCTGCCAGGGGGCAAAGTCGAGCAGGTAAGTTTTTTCCTGCGAAACAGACTGCTCCAATTGATCGCGGTAACGGTTGAACAAACCCACCACAGCCTGCTGGGTTGAAAAATTGTAGTAGTCGCGCACTTGAGCTTGCCGGTCTTCCAGTGCGCGCAAGTCGGGCGTTCTGCCGGTGAAAAACAGGTAAGCGTAGGCGTGCTTTGCACTTTCAAGGTAGGCGGAAAGGGTGGCGGCTTTCAGCGCATCGTTGGCGGGTTCCAGTTTCTGCGCTTCTTCGTTTTGCAGGGCTTCCTGCAGCCACAGTTCGGAAATGGTGGAAAGGCGTTGTTCATCGCTTAGGCCGATGGAGGCAATCAGCAATTTTCTGCATTCAGAAATATTGGTGTTGCAACGCCCCTCGTTGGTGCCAACCACCTGAAGGGCTGTACGCGCGGATGCGCTGAGTTGGCCGGTGGTGAGCACATCGCCCCGGCGCGCTGACAGGTAATCTTCCGAGCTGACTGACCCCACGCTAACCATGGCGCAGCCCGACACGGACAGTGCAAGCAGAGTGGTAGTGGCGAGAAGGGTAAAGTTGAACATGGGCGTACTGCGCTTACCTTGAAGGAAGAACCTGATTCTACGCGAGGTCCTCTGGCACATCCACGTCTTGCAACACATCGGCGCTTGGCCAATCAATTGCAATCATTTTTGCACCGCGCAGCAAATGTTTTGCACCCACGTCACCCTGCAAAGCAATCAGAGAACCTGCCCATGCACGCGTCAGCCCCACTGGGTGCCCGCGCTTGCCTTGAAAGTATGGCGCCACAGCATGCAACTCTTGTGTACTCACTTTCAAGAGTTCAGCATGCACCCGTGCAACAGCTTCAACGGGCACCCAAGGCATGTCTCCCAGTGAAATCACAAATCCGGTGGTGCCAGGCTTTCTCTCAAGGCAATGCCTCACTGCCGCAGCCAAGGCGCTGCCCATGCCGTGTTGTGCTTCGGGGCTGATCAACACTTCGCAGCCTGCATCGAACAAGCAGTGCACACGCTTGGGTTGGTGGCCTTGAATCACAGCCAGCGTGCCAGGCAGCACCTTGCACATGGTGCTGCCGCTGTGCCACAACACAGGCTTGCCAGAATCGGGACGAAGTTGCAGCAGCTTGTCCTTTTCTCCGCTGGGGTCAAAGCGCTGGCCCTGGCCTGCGGCCAGCAAAATACCCTGAATCATGGCCTGGGCTTTTTCATTTTGCGCAGGCGCTCAAGGTGTCAGCAGCCACTTCAAGCGCAGCTTTGGCTTGTGCCACGTTCAACACCTTGTCGCCGGCAACGCCGTTTTTCATGGCCACCAGTTCGGCGGCAATTGAAACAGCGATTTCAGCCGGTGTACGGCTGCCAATATAAATACCCGCGGGACCGCGCAAGGTTGCCGCCTGTTCCTCGCTTACGCCGAACTCCAGCAGGCGGGCTCGGCGGGTTTCGTTGTTGCGGCGCGAACCCAGCGCTGCCACATAAAATGCAGGGCTTTGCAGGGCTTCCATCAAGGCAAGGTCATCCAGCTTGGGGTCATGGGTCAATGCAATCACGGCCATGCGTGCGTCGGGTTTCATCGCAAGCACCACATCGTCGGGCATCTCACGTGTCAACGTGGTGCCCGGCTCATTCCATTCATCGGCGTATTCCTCACGTGGGTCGCACACGGTGACAGCAAAGTCGAGTGCCACGGCCATGCGCGCCAGTTGCTGGCTAAGTTGGCCTGCACCAATCAGCAACAAACGGTAGCGTGGGCCAAATACACTGATCAGGGTGGTGCCATCAAACACCAGGCCTTGTTCCGGGTGGGTGGGCTCCAGTTTGCGCTCTCCTGTTTTTATGTTCAGGCTGCGCTGCACCAGTTTTCCGGCTTTCAATGCGTTCAACAAATCGGTCAATTCATTGGCTGCAGCCAGGGGTTCAAGCACAAGCTCCATGGTGCCGCCACAGGGCAAGCCGAAGCGCCGGGCCTGCTCTGCACCCACACCATAACTTACCAGTTGGGGCTGTAACGGGAAGCCGTCCTTGTTCAACAGGCGGTCAATCAAATCGTCTTCAATACAACCACCGGATACGCTGCCCAGGGCATGGCCGTCGTCGCGCAACGCCAGCAACGAGCCCGGTGGCCTGGGGGAAGAGCCCCAGGTACGCACCACTGTGGCCAGCATCACGCGGTGGCCATTTTCCAGCCACTGGTGCGCGCGCTGCAACACTTCAAGATCAAGACTTTCCATGTTGCTGCTCCTTTACGCTTTCAGTTGTTCACCAATCGGCAGTTTGCGAATGCGCTTGCCGGTTGCATTGAACAAGGCGTTGGCCAATGCCGGTGCCAATGGTGGAACCCCGGGTTCGCCCACACCGGTTGGCTTTTCACCAGACTGAACCATGTGCACTTCGACCTTGGGCATTTCGTTGATGCGCAACACTGGGTAGTCGTGGTAGTTCGACTGCTGAACTTCGCCGTCTTTCAAGGTGATTTCACCAGTCAGTGCAGCGGCCAGGGCAAACCCAATTCCGCCCTCCATTTGCGCTTTCACCACGTCGGGGTTTACCACCACGCCGCAGTCTACTGCGCACACCACGCGGTCTACCTTGAAGTTCCCGTCTTTCTGAACGGTTACTTCAACAACCTGTGCCACAAAACTATTGAATGATTCATGCACAGCAATGCCGCGTCCGCGTTTGGCACCGTCACCTGCAGGCGCAAGCGGCTTGTTCCAACCGGCTTTTTCAGCCACCAGTTTCAGTACACCTGCGTGGCGGGGGTGCTTGGTCAACAGGGTGGCCCGATATTTAACCGGGTCTTGTTTGGCTTGAACGGCCAGTTCATCAACAAATACTTCGGTGGCATAGGCGGTGTGGGTGGAACCCACTGCACGCCACCACTGAATGGGTACGCGAACCTGTTCATTGGTGGTGTGTAAATCCACCAGCATGTTCGGAATTTGGTAAGGAAGATTGGATGAACCTTCCACAGAAGTGGCATCCACACCGTCTTTCACCAGGAAGCCTTCGAAGGGCGATCCCTTCGCAATGGACTGGCCCACAATGCGGTTTTCCCAGGCCACCGGCAAACCATTTTTGCCCAAGGCTGCCCGCAAGCGGTGCGCGTAGACCGGGCGGTAGTAGCCGCCCTTCATGTCGTCTTCCCGGCTCCACACCAGTTTCACCGGCGCTTTGCCGCCAATGGCTTTCACAATGTGGGCGGTTTCAACCAGGTAGTCAGCTTGCGGGTTGGCTCGGCGGCCAAAGCTGCCGCCAGCATACAGCATGTTCAATTTCACTTTTTCGGGGTCAAGGCCCAACACCCCGGCCACAGCGGCCTGATCGGCAGTTTGCATTTGTTCGCCGTTCCACACCTCGGCGCTGTCCCTGTCCAGTTTAATGAGGCAGTTCAAAGGCTCCATTGATGCATGCGCAAGAAAAGGGAAGTGATAGTCGGATTCAACAGTTCGTTCGCTGCGCGCGAATTGACTTTCGGTGTCACCATCTTGCCGAACAACTGTGCCGCGTTTGCCCAGCAGCTTGGTGTAGTCGACGGCGATTTGTTCGCTGCTGCCCCTGTAAGCCGTGGACAAATCCCATTCAATATTCAGTGCGTCGCGCCCTTTTTTTGCAGTCCAGTAATTGGTCGCCAGCACAGCTACACCACTGGGAATGGTGACCACATCCGATACACCTGCAATAGCACGTGCTGCTTTGTCGTCTACGTTCTTCACGGTGCCGCCAAACTTGGGCGGGTGCGCAACTACAGCCACCAGCATGCCTGGCAATTTCATGTCTTGCGTAAACATCGCGGTGCCATTGGTTTTTGCAATGCTGTCTTTGCGGGGTGCTGTTTTGCCAATCAGTTTGAAATCTTTCGGGTCTTTCAAATTGACTTCGCCCGGCACAGTTTGCTCGCTGGCCGCTTCGGCCAACTCGCCAAAAGTGGCCTTGCGATTGCTTTTCGCGTGTGACACAACACTGTTGCTCACCGTAATTTCACGGGCAGGTACTTTCCATTGCGCAGCTGCGGCGTTTACCAACATGGCGCGGGCGGTAGCGCCCGCCGTGCGCATTTGTTCAAATGAATTGGCAATTGCGGTACTGCCGCCAGTGCCTTGCGCACCCCAAAACAGGTTGTTGTAGTGCTTGGTACTGGCGCCTGCGCCTTCCACTTTGACTGTGGACCAATCGGCATCCAATTCCTCGGCCACCAGGGTGGCAAGGCCGGTGTACACGCCTTGACCCATTTCCAGGTGTTTGGAAATAACAGTAACTGTGTTGTCGCTGCCAATGGTTACAAAGGCATTGGGGGCGAAGTTGCCTGCTTCAACCGCACTGCCAGCCAGGCCTGGGCCACCGGCTTTCAGTTTGTTGTTGGCAAATACAGAGGGAATGCTGACTGCGAGTGTTAAACCAGCGCCTGCTTTCAAGAAGTCGCGACGAGAAACCTTGGTAACAATGCTCATGAATATTTCTCCTTAAGCCAATGTTTTGGCGGCTTCGTGAATGGCCGCGCGAATGCGCACATAGGTGGCACAGCGGCACACATTGCCTGCCATGGCTGCATCAATGTCGTCGTCGGTGGGCTTCGGGTTGCTGGCCAGCAAAGCAGTGGCCGACATGATTTGCCCCGACTGGCAGTAACCACACTGCACTACGTCGAGCTTTTGCCAGGCTGCCTGAACGGCCGAGCCGACTTTGTCGTTTTGCATGGCTTCGATGGTGCTAACTTTTTTGCCCGCAACGGTTGATACTGGTGTGGAGCAACTGCGCACAGGCTCGCCATCGACATGCGCTGTGCAAGCGCCGCAAAGGCCCATGCCGCAACCAAATTTGGTGCCTGTCATGTCCAGGTCGTCGCGAAGCACCCAAAGCAGTGGCGTGTCGCCATCCACATTCACACTGACGGCTTTGCCGTTCAATACAAAATCAACCATTCATCACCTCCGGTATTCTAAAAAATGTTGCAGTGCACCTATTCCTACAGTCTAGCCCCCTTGATTATCAAGATAAAGGCGACTATGGTGTATTGGTTATTAACATTTGGTTCACAATGGGGGGGGGTTTCATGGTGCTCGACAAAGACTTGCTTGATGGCATCCCGGTGTTTTTAACCGTGGCCGAACACAGCAGTTTTACATTGGCGGCCGCGCAGCTGGGCATTACGCCCACAGCGGTGAGCAAGGCGATTCGGGTGCTGGAAGAACGCCATGGCGTGGTGTTGTTTCAGCGTACTACCCGCAAAGTGGCTTTGACTGAAGCAGGCCAGGCTTTGTTCTCGCGTTTGAACCCCGCTACGCAGGAAATTGATGAGGCAATTGCCGCTTTGGGACAATTTCGGGAAAAGCCGATCGGCACGCTTCGACTGAATATGAAACGATCGGCCTGCACCTATTTGGTCGAGCCTATTGTGGCCGAGTTCCGCCAGAAGTACCCGGATGTGAAACTGGACATCACGATTGATGAAGGCCTGACCGATTTGCTGGAAGGTCGCTACGATGCAGGTATTCGCTTGGGCGAATCGGTAGACAAGGACATGGTGGGCGTGCGCCTGACTCCCGATTTGGCTTTTCATGTGGTGGGCAGCCCGGAATATTTCAAGCGCCATGGCAAACCTGCAAAGCCTGAGGATTTGCAGCAACACGATGCAATCATGTACCGCTTCGTGACCAGCGGTACCTTTCACCGTTGGGAGTTTGTCCGTAGCAAGCGGCAGTTTTTTGTAGACTTGCCAAGCCCGGTGGTGGTGAACAACCGGGATATCCTGATCAACTTTGCACGCCAGGGTTTGGGTTTGGCCTATGTGGCGCAGTACGAGGTAGAGCGCGAGTTGGCAGAGGGCAGCCTGGTGCCTGTGCTGAGTGAGTTCATTCCGAAAACCTCAGGTCTGTATTTGTACTTTCCAGCACGCACGCAAGCGCAACTGAAGTTACGCGCTTTCATCGACATGGTGACCAAAGTGCGTGGCGCATAAGTTTCCCTGCGACGATATGTCGCAGCCTTGTCTGCAAACACTGCCGGATAATTCGTGCTTGTTTGGGCAAGCGTGAATTCCACCATGAAGATCAAGTTGTTGAAACTGCACCGCGCATTGGCGTTGTTCGGCTTTGCCGCCATGTTGCTGTGGGGCGTGTCGGGTTTGTTGCACCCCTGGCTTACCACTTTTGGCGTGCAACAGAAGGTGTTCGCGCAGCCCCAACGTGTATTGAATCTGCAAGACGCATTGCCTTTTGAACAAATCCTGAAAAAGGCTGGGGTTGAACAGGCACAGTTTGTTCGGTTGGTGGTGGCGGAATCGGCCAATTTGTTACAAATCACTGAATCGCAATTTGCACCCAGGCGCTATTTCGACTTGAACACAGGGCTGGAGTTGCCCAATTACGATCCGGTTTATGCAGCTTTTTTGGCCCGTCATTATTTGAATACACCTTACGCCGAAATTGCCGAAGTGGAGCGCATTGAGAAATTTTCCAATGACTACCCAGCGGTAAACCGCTTGTTGCCGGTATACCGGGTGCAATTTGATCAGACCGATGGCCTGAACGCCTATGTGTACACAGAAACTGCTTCATTGGCGGCTGTTTCCGACAACACCAAGCACCAGGTTCAAACTGTGTTCCAGTGGCTCCACACCTGGAGCTGGGTGCCCAATGCCGCCGAAACACCCCGTGTGTTGTTGATCGCTGTGCTGGTAGGTGTGCTGTTCACGATGGCTGGTAGTGGTTTGGCCATGCTGGTGTTGATTCGACGAAAGGTGCGTGCAGCGGGCGCCAAGGGTTGGCACCGAATAGCAGGCCATGTGCTGGTGGTGCCCGTGTTGATGTTTTCTTTCAGCGGTGTGTACCACGTGGTGCAGCATGGTTGGCCTGAGGAGCAATCGAAGCTGACCATGCGCCCGGCGATTGACCTGCAAAAATTGCACTTCCCGCTTTATTCCAACTGGACTGAATTGACTCGAGATTTACCAGTGACAGGTTTATCGCTTGTTGCAAACCAGAATGGCGAGCTGTTGTATCGTTTTGCTTTGCCACTTTCAAAGAACGGTGTGCCCGACAATGCCCAGGCCATTCGCACCGCACGCTTTGACGGTGTTCAGCCAACAGGACCCGCCATGTATCTGAATGCGAACACAGGGTTGTTGTGGGAAGACGGCGATCGTGAAATGGCCCATCAACTTGCACAGCTGCACACAGGCCTTCCGCGCGAGGCTGTTCAGCAAGCGAGTTTGGTCACGCGCTTTGGCGGCGACTACGACTTTCGCAACAAGCGTTTGCCGGTGTGGAAGTTCGAGTACGGCGCACCCTTGAATGCCAGCGTTTTTGTGGACACAGCCACAGGTGTGCTGGCCGACATCACCCTGAATTCAGCCAAACCCGAGATCTGGAGTTTCAGGATGCTTCACAAATGGAGCTTTCTGGGTGGATTGGGGCGCGATGTGCAAAACATCGTGATGTGCGTGGTGGTTGTGCTGGCCATGGTGATGATGGCCGGGTTTGGGCTGCGGAGTCGGCGTAAGTGATTTGCGCTTGAGATTGAAGTCACAGGTGAGGTAAAAGTAAATTCTTGTTGTGCCTAAGCAAGTCTTCTGGTTCCGGCTTGATGCTGGGGCATGCGAAACGCTTTGGCGTCTTCGCATCGACTCCTTACGGAGTCGCCCCGCGCTGCGAATCCGCCGGGAAGCCTTGCAAAGCCGGCACAACAAGAATGTACCTTTACCTCCCTTGTTCACTCACTTCAGCTCACCACTTCACCTCAACACCCGCGTAAATACTCCTGCCTTCACCTGGCGAAAACTGCGCCGAGTCCGCCCCATTGGCATTCACAATCACACCCGTGGTGGCGGCATACACTTTGTCTGTCAAATTGCGGGCATCCACAAACACGCGCAGTGTGTCGCTGAATTTGTACGATGCATTCAAGCCAAGTAACAGGTAAGGATCTGTCGACAAGGTGTTGGCCAAATCCACAAAGTAGCCTTGCGGCACGTATTCAATGTTGGGTGACAGGGTCCAGCCCAAAGTGTTGGCGTAGTCCAGTTTGGCCCGAACATATTGCTCCGGAATTCCCGGTATGGCTGCGTTGCCGTATACGCGGTCATTGTCAAAACGGAAGCGGCCAAAGGTGTAAGCCAGTTGCCAGTTCAAAGTATCGCCACCCCTGAGCAAATCACGCGTGAAAGGCCCGGCGAGCCCAATCTCCACACCTTGATGCACCGTGTTGTCTGCATTCAGAATTGCGCTCAGGCCCGGCACTAGCGGGTTGAGTTGGTAGCTCACAAACTCATTGTTCAACTGGCTGTAGTAGGCACTGATGTCCCAGCGAATTTCTTGGGCCATTCCGCGGGTACCCACTTCAAATGTGGTCGATTCCTGCGCCTCCAGTGCACGCGTGGGGCTTGTTTCAGAAAACGTGGGTGGCTCGAACGCACGGCTCAAATTGCCGTAAACCTGCACAGCCTCGCTGGCCTGCCAAAGCAAGCCGGTTTTCGGGCTGAACTGCGCGTAGCGGCGTTGGTAGCTTCCATCGCCATCGCTTAAAAACTGATCGTCTGCTTTGCGTTTGGCGTGGGTCCATTGCAGGCCATTGATCCATTGCACGGAATCAGTCAGGTGCAGGCGACTTTCTCCGTAAAGCTCCATGTTGTGGGCTTTCTGGTCTTCATGGCTTCGAAGGCTGATTCGATCGCCGCGAACATGGTTGAATATGCGCGCCTCGGTGATGCCGTGCACCAGGTTGTAACCCAAGGTGGTGTCGTGCCGCAAACCCCATAATTCACCTTGTGCAATCCGGTTGCCAAAGGTGCCCACATCACGGGTTTGCTGGTCAATCAAACCAAAACTCAGTGGGTGGTACAGGTTTTTGTCCACTGCATACACCCCGGCGTTGTACTCCACGCCTGTTGGCGAAATCCAGGTGGTTTTGTTGGCAAGGCGGGTAATCAGAAAGTCGCGTTGAGAATTCGCAGCCTCCGACGCGGCATTGGCCTGTGTGGGGTTGCTTTGCAACTGCGCCTTGGTCAAGTTGCCGGGCAACTCCTGGTTCAGGTCACCGTGAATGACATAGAACCGGGTTTCCAGTTGAGGTGAAATTTTCAAACCTGCATTGGCGTTCAAACGGGTATTTTTTTGCCCACTGAATTGCCGAAACCCGTCAGAACGCAATTGCGAGAGCGATGCAAAATAATCCCAGTTGCCCAGCACATCGCCGGTTTTAAATTGCGCGCGCGCAAATTCATGGCTACCAGCATCCAGGCGCAAAACGCTGTTGGGTGTGGTGTAGCCGGTGGGCGTGACGAAGTTGATGGCCCCGCCCAGGTTGGCCGCACCGTACTGCAAGGCATTGGCTCCTTTGTACACTTCAACGTGTTGCAGGGCCAATGGGTCGATGTCCTGAAAATCCGAGCCACCGTCTGCCAGGTTAATTGGAATACCATCTTGCAAAAGGCGTATGCCACGCATGTGAAAGGTGCGCGACAGGCCCGAGCCTCGAATGCTCAGCCGTGCTTCTTCATTCACCCGGCTTTGCGCAAATACGCCGGGCGTAAAGTCCAGCATGTCCTTAATGGTCACTGCTTTGCCTGCTTCAAAACTTTCAGCCTCGACCACGGCGGTACCACCTGCAGTCTGGTTCAGCTTTTCTCTGGCCACTTGCACGCTGGCTGCGCTCAGTGCTTCGCGTTGAGCCTGAACTTCCACGCTGCTGAGTGCGGGGTTTGCAAACACCGGTTGAGCCAGTGGTGCAAAAGCCAACAGCAGGCCTGTAGACAAGGTAGTCATTTTGAAAGAAGCATGAACGCGCATCGCATAGTCCGGGCAAAATCAACCAGCACGCTTTATACGCCACGGCCTGCACTGCGAGAATGCGGCATATTGTCGCAGCCGGGCTGCACACCTCACAATTTCAAGGCAGCGAAGCAAGAAGCCACTTAGAATGTGAGCATGAAAACAAGCCTGTTTCCCGATCACCGTCCCTTCATGCACCTTTGGACTGAAGGCTTGATGGACCAAAGCGATTTGTCTGTTCGCCGCCAGCAAATGGTGACAGTGATGTGGATGCGTACGCTTGCGCTGGCCGCTCAGGTTTTGCTGTTGGCGGTGGTCGGCTTGCTGTTGCACGTCAGTCTTCCCTGGCCGGTATTGACAGTCATTTTGGGTGCGCTGGTTTTACTCAATGTCATCACTTTTATTCGCCTGCGTCAGGGGCATTCGGTGGGCAGCTTTGAAGTGGCTGCCCAGTTGTTTGCCGATCTGGCCGCCTTCACCTTTGTGCTTTATTTCACGGGTGGCGTGACCAATCCCTTCGTGTCACTTTATTTGCCGCTTCTGGGCTTGGCTGCGGCTTTGCTGCCTTGGGCGCAAGTTGCCGTTCTTGCCCTGTTCAGCGTGGTGGCTTACACAGTGTTGATGGGCAATTACATTCCCCTGGTGTTGGCCAATCCCGACGATGGGGTTCACTTTCACCTGGTGGGCATGTGGTTGAATTTTTTGGTCAGCGTGTTGATTTTGGTGGGTTTTGTGGCGCGTTTGAGTTCGTCGATTCGCAACCGCGACCAAGCCTTGGGGCGCGCGCAGCAACGTTTGGCCAGTGAGTCGCGTTTGGCGGCACTGGGCAACCAGGCTGCTTCCATTGCACACCAGTTGGGCACGCCAGTGTCGACCATTGCCACCATTGTTTCAGACTGGAAAAACGACCCCGCCATGCAGGCGCAGCTGCGGGAAATGAATGTTCTCAGTGCCCAGGTTCAATCCATCACCGACACCCTGGGCCAGCTTCGGGATCAAATCGAGGTCAACCCACGCCACAATGCCGATGCACAAATGATCAAGCCCAGCGAATGGCTTCAGAACACATTGGGTATTTGGCGAACCCGCAACCCACAACATGAAGTGCGCTTGATGCCCAGCATTGCCTCTATTGCAGGCGAATTCAAGGTACGCAAAGAGTTGCTTGAATTGGGTTTGATTACGCTCTTGGACAATGCTGCGCAAAGCCAGCAGCGAGCCTCGGTTAGAGACCCTCTCCAGGTGGGCATGCAATGTGATCACGAAAGCCTGACCCTTTTTGTGAATGATGCGGGCGGTGGTATTGATGCTGAGTTATTGCCGAAAATCGGGCAACAGTTGTTTCAAGCCAATGGGCAAGGCATGGGCCTTTTTTTACTGGCCAACCTCTTGGAACGTGAAGGCGGAAAGCTGAGCCTTCGCAACCTGAACCCCGGCGTTTGCGCCAGTTTAAGCTTGCCGGTGCTCTCGCAATGACGCGCTCGATCTTGATTGTCGACGATGACGAGGTGTTTGCGAATACCCTTGCTTTGTCGTTTGAACGCAAGGGTTTCAAGACCGATGTGGCATTCAAAAAGGAGCAGGCCCTGCTTGCTGCCGGGCAACAGCAATTCACCGACATTACGCTTGATTTGAATTTGGGCGAGCAATCGGGTTTGCAGTTGATCACGCAGCTACGGAGTTTGCAGCCCAGTGCCAATATTTTGATACTGACCGGCTACGCCAGCATTGCCACCACCGTACAGGCCATCAAGCTGGGTGCTGACAATTATTTGGCCAAGCCCGCGGACAGTGCTGCGGTGTTGCGGGCTTTGGACGATGATTCAGGCAGTGTTGCTTCAAACGACGACGAAGCTTCTGACTTTCAACCGATGTCCGTTTCCCGCCTGGAGTGGGAGCACATTCAGCGGGTACTCAACGAACACGAAGGCAATGTATCGGCCACTGCACGTGCGTTGAACATGCACAGGCGAACTTTGCAGCGCAAGCTGGCGAAGCGGCCTGTGGGGCGCTAGATGTCTTGCCGCAGTCTCAAAACTTCACATTAATCCCCGCCACCACCTGCCGTTGCCTCCCTGGATGAATGCCGTTGGTACGCGCAGCAATGTACTGCTTGTCCGTCAGGTTCTCGGCATTCAAAAAATAGCTGACATTGCTGCCTGCTGGCGCAAAGCTGATGGACGCATTCAGCAAGGTGACAGCTTCAATTTCTCCGAACAGGCCACAGAACAGGTCGTTTGCAGGGTCTTCACCATTGGGGCAAAAGCCAAGGGGCTCGGTGCCGCCAAAGTTCTCGGTATTGGCAAATTGTTTGCTCACATGCGTTGCGCCAACCCTGGCATTCCATTGTTCAGTTTCATACGACAAATTCAAAGCCAGGGTGTGCTTTGGGGCGTAGGGCAAGCGGTTGCCCGCCTGGTAAGTACCGTATCCATCTTCGCCTTCACCACCCACCACGCCCGAGTTTTTGAATTCAGCGGTGAACAGGTTGGTGTAGGCCATGCTGACAAAGAACGGATTGGCCTTTTCACTGAACAATTCACCCAGATTGAATCGACCCGCCAACTCAAACCCGGTGTGCTGTGCTTCACCCTCATTTCGGAAAAAACCGCCTGAGTTCACCACAATGTCTTCAATGTCGAGGTTGAAGAAAGTTGCTTCATAGGAGCCAGCACGCACATTGCCGCGAATGCCCAACTCAGTCACGGTGGCCAGCTCGGGGGTCACGCGCTGAAGCATGTCGTTTTCAATGTCGCGGTCTGGGCGGGGCGGGGCAAAGCCGCGGTGTACGCCGCCAAATACTGTCGCATTCTCCAGTCCGTTCCAGGTAAAACCAATGCCGGGCAGGGTCTCGGTTTCGCTGGTGTCCAACATGTCTTCCTGCTGAAAATTGGCTGTACCAGGCACACCGGAAAACAGCACCTTGGTCTGTTCAATTTGCTCCACGCGTACGCCGGGGGTCAAAGTCCAGTCGCCTATCAAGAAGGTGTTCTGTGCAAAAAATGCAGTGGCTTCCACATCGGCCAGCAGGCGTTCATCTGCCTCGGGTGTGGTGTCGGCGAAGTTGTCGAATTCAAATTTCTTACGGTCAATGTCTTCCGTGTGGTAGCGCATGCCGATGATAGTTTCGCTGGGTACACCAAAAGCAGAATGGGTGAATTCAAGCTTCGGTTCAATGCCGAACACATCGTATTGACGCGGCCTTGTTGCAAATTCGGTTTCCAGCTCACCCAAGCCAATCGTGGTAGGGTCCATGGGGTCAAAGGCCGATTCAAATTCGCGCGAGCGCAAAGAAGTTCTGTCAGTTTTGGTGTGGTACACCTGCGTGGTCAGGCGGGCACGTTCTCCCAATTGCCAGCCATGAATCAACTGAATGGTGTCGCGGTCCATCAGATAGCGTTCGCCCTCGGTGCCTGGCACCGAATAGGGGTCTCGCAAATACTCCTGTGCGGTAAGCCCGGTCTCGCTGAACAGCGAATCTTCTTCAAACCGGGTGTACTTCGCGGTCAGGGTGTGTGCACTGTTGATATTCAACTGGCCCTTGATGGTTACATCTTGTACATCGAATTCATGCTGTGCGCGAATGCCGTCGCCTTGGCGCTTGAGCAAATCAATCATGATGCCGCCGCGCTCTGAACCCGTGCCCAGGTTCAAATGCGTACCCCGGTAGCCTTCATTGCCCACCGACAATTTTGCGGAACCTTCAAAGCCCTCTCGCGGCACTGGTTTCGTCACGAAGTTGATCATCCCGCCCAGCGTTTGCGGGCCATACAAAATTTGACCCGATCCTTTCAGTACCTCTACGCGCTCCAGTCGCTCCAGTGGGGTGGAGTAATGTGCAGATGGGTCGCCATAGGGCGCAAAAAATACAGTGGGTGCACCGTCTTCCAAAAGCAGTGTTCGGGAACTGCGTCTTGGGTTCAGCCCGCGCAATCCGATATTCAGGTGAGTGCCCGCAGCGTCCTCAGACACCACGTGCAAACCGGGTACCTCCCGAACCAGTTCCAGAATGGAAAAGGGCTCGCGTTTGTCCAGGTCTTCCCGAGTCAGCACGTTCGACGAGCCGGGTAAATTTTCAATATTGGAAGGCAAGATACTGTTGCCCGACACCTCGACGCCTGGCAATGCATTGCTTTGCGCAAAGGCCAAGCCGCCGTGCCCCAACATGATCAGCACCGCACTGGTGATTGCTGTTTTTTTGAATGTACCCATGTCCTACCTCTCCGAGTTCTTTTATGTTCTGAAGTAAGTGTAGGAACTGGACAGCGCACTTTCCAAGGGAACTTTTCCCGAAAATATTCGTAATACGGGGAACTTTAATGGCGTGATAGGCTCCCTCTATCAGATCGCTTGATTAACCTTCACAACAATAGACCCCGACATGACAGCAACCACCATTCAATGGATTGCCGCCTTTCTTTTTGCCGGCGCGCTTATTCACACTTTTTCGGCCAGCTACTTTGAACGCTTGGCTCACCACAGCAAACACCACAGTGGCTTGTTTCACCTGCTAGGCGAGGTTGAAGCGGTATTTGGCATTTGGGCCCTGTTTTTGGTCATCGCCATGGCCTTCTCGGTCAACCTGGATTCGGCGGTTGAATATGTCGATACCCGCCATTACACCGAACCCTTGTTCGTATTCGTGATCATGGTGGTTGCTGCAAGCCGCCCGGTGCTGGATGCGTCCCGTTTGCTGGTTGAGGGTTTGGCCCGTTTGATGCCGGTCAACAAAGGCGTGGCTTTCACTTGGCTCGGCTTGTTCATGGTGCCCTTGCTGGGCAGCTTGATTACTGAACCAGCCGCGATGACCTTGGCAGCCTTGCTGCTTCGCGACGTGCTGTTTTCCAAGGCTGTGCCCAATTTCATCCGCTATTGGGGCCTGGGTGTTTTGTTTGTAAACATCTCGATTGGCGGTGTACTCACCTCCTTTGCTGCACCACCTGTATTGATGGTGGCTGCCACCTGGAACTGGGATACCCCCTTCATGTTGGCCAACTTTGGCTGGAAGGCAGCCATTGGCGTATTCATTAATGCCACAGTGTTTATTTTCTTCGCTGCCAAACATTTGGGCGCCGAAGTCAAAAAACCCGAGGCCTTGGGTGAAGACGGCCAGCCGCTGGCGCCAGTGCCCTGGTGGGCCATGGTCATTCACTTGGCCTTTTTGGGCGCGGTGGTTTTGTTTGCGCATCACCCAGCCGTGTTCTTGGGCATTTTCCTGTTTTTCCTGGGTTTTACGGCCGCATACAACACTTTCCAGTCCCGCTTGTTGTTGAAGGAAGGTTTGCTGGTGGCGTTCTTCCTCGCGGGCCTTGTGGTACTGGGTGGCATGCAACAATGGTGGTTGCAGCCCGCGGTCAGCGACCTGGACGATGGCGTATTGTTCGTTGCAGCCATGGCACTTACAGCGATCACTGACAACGCCGCGCTCACTTATTTGGGGTCGCTGATTGAGGGCACCTCAGAAAGTTTCCGCTATGCCCTGGTGGCTGGTGCGGTGGCGGGCGGCGGCCTTACGGTGATTGCCAATGCGCCCAACCCAGCGGGTTTGTCACTGCTCAAGCGCCAATTCCCTGACGAAGCCGTGTCAGCTGGAGGCTTGCTTGCCGGGGCCCTCGGGCCCACGGCGGTCGCGGCACTTTGCTTCTGGTATCTGTGAACCAGTAGAGGTTCAATAAAAAAGCCCCTGTGCGCAACACACAGGGGCTTTTTTTTAACGCCAGCTACTTATCGGCTGAACGGGCTAATACCGATCAAATGAACATGCAGCCAGGCCGCGAAAACCAGCCAAGCCAGTACACCCACCACCACGGTCATCAGCGTGCCCACTTTGGTGGGGCCGTCGCCCGCAAAACCCATGGGAATGGCGCGCCTGCGTGCGGTTTTAAACAGCAACACCGCCCACACCAAAAATGATCCAAACAAAATAATATCCGCCAGCGTGCCATTGGCGATCAAATGCGCCAGCGCCCACACTTTTACAGACAAGGTCATGGGGTGCTGTAACTTGGCCTTGATGTGGTTGGTGGGCACATAACAAGCCGCCAACATGATGAACGACACCAGCATGAGAAGTGCCGCAATGTGGCGCATGGCCGCGGGCGGATTCCACACAAAAACAGGGTCAAGCCGGGCCTGGCCGTATCCGTAGACAATCAGCACCAAGCCCAGTATAGAAACGGCTGTGTAAATGCCGCGGTACTTGCCTTTGCCAAGCCTCGCGATCATGCCCGACCGGCGTTGGTCATCTGGAATTCGAGTCGCGTGCATGCCCAAAAAAAGCGCCAACCCGGCGACCAATATCAACAAGCCCATTCAGTTCTCCTTTTTGTAGTGAACCGATTATGTCACAGGCTTACGCTGCGCGCCGTGCTGCCGGTTTTGGTGCGAAGGTGCCCAGTGATTCGGGCTTGGGCAGCAAACGTTCAAGCCAGGCCGGAATTTGTTTAAAACCCAGCACATTGTCTTCACGCACCCCACCTTCGGTAAACACCCGGGTGCCCATGATGTAATCAAACCACGGGCGGGTGACGCACCAGTTGGCGCCAGGGTTGTTGCCCATGTGGTGGTCGAAGTGCCAGGGCACGCGTTGCTCACCCCAGGCTGGTTTCATGTGGCTTTTTTTGTGAACCCGATAGTAATTCAGGCTGCTGTACCAAAGAGTGCCCACAAAAAAAGGTGCCACCGGAAACAGCGGTGCCACTGCCACGGCGCTGGCAATCAAGGCCCAGGCTTCTTTGCCCTGTGCATGCATCCCGAGCGGAAAGCGCTCATAGTTCGGGTCGTAGTAACCATGTTCACGCACTTCCCTGTGGTGCTCGTGAAAGTGAAAGGCCCAGAATGTACCTCGTTTTTTTCCCATGCCGTGCAGCACGTATTTGTGCATGCCCCATTCCACAGCATTGGCGGTCAACAGACCCAAAGGAATTCCCAACATGTGTGTCTCCGTATATAGATAGGTGTTACGCGGTACCCAGTGCAGCGTTCAATGCACGGCTGCCCAGTTCCACATGTTGCCGGGCCAGCACCTCGCAACGCCGTTGTTCCCCGGCTTCGATGGCCTGCGCAAGCTGGGCCAGCGTATTTACATCGCGAAATTCGTCCTGCATCACCAAGGTCAGCGTGTTCCAGGCCGCAAGGTAGGTTTGATTCATGGAATTGAAAGCCAGCTTGAACACCACATTGCCGCTGCCTTGCACCACCAGGGCCCAAAAATCAAAGGCCAGTTGCTGAAGTTTTGGCAGTTCGCTGGTATTTTGCATGTTGGCAATCACCGGCTTCAGTGCATCGGCCAATGCCTTGCCGCCGTGCAGGGCAGCCTGCCCAGCTACCACTGGCGCCAAAGCCTTGCGTAAGGCTACGATGCCACGGGCCACTTCAAGATTGACTTGCCCTTGTGCACTCACCATCAGGCTGGGCAGCAGTTCCAGGCCACCCTCGGCTTCAAAGTTCTCAACCTGTGTAGCACCACCATGGCGTACCCGAACCAGTCTGGCCTGTTGCAAACGCTTGATTGCCTCGCGCACGGCACCTCTGTTCACCCCAAGGGTTTCAGATAGCTCACGCTCAGAGGGCAATTCAGCCCCAACTGGTAATACCTTTTTAAGAATTCGATCGCGAAGCTGGGTGTAAATCTGCTCAGAGATCGAAATTTTTTGAATATTTTCCATGGTTTACTTAACTGAGGAGCAATGATTGTTTGACTGGTCAACTGATCATACCAGTTTAGCTCAAAGTGATGCAAATTGAAGTGGTTTGCCGTTTACCCCGGCTGACAAGCCTTTAACAATGGGCAAAGTGCCGTTTCAATAAAGTGCAGTTTGGGGTGGCTGTTGCGGGTCACCAAGGCAATTTCCCGACTGGGCAAAGGCGCAGCCAGTTCAATCTGTTTCACTTCGGTTTTGTGCAGCAAACCGGCCCGTATGGCCATATCAGGCAACAAGGCACAGCCCAGGCCCGAATTCACCAACTGAACCATGGTGGCCAAGCTGCTGGCCTCAACCGGATTGCTGTCGTTGTTGTTCGCTTCCCGTTGTTTGGCGCTGCAAGCCGATACGGTGTGGTCACGCAGGCAGTGGCCTTTCTCAAGCAACAGCAGGCGGCGAGTGTCCACCTCGCGCAGGCGTACACCCGTGGTTTTACATAGGGCGTCGTTTCTGTGGGCGACCAATCGCAAAGGTTCTTCAAACAGCGGAAAAGCCTTCAGTTTGCCCAAATCGATGGGCAGGGCTATCAGCGCGGCATCCAGCTCGCCGAGTTCCAGTTCTTGAAGCAAGGCTGCGGTTTGGCTTTCGCGCACGCGTAGTATCAAATCAGGAAAGCCGGTTCTGGTTTTGCTTAAAATTGCACCGAGCAAAAAGGGCGCAATGGTCGGTATGATGCCCAGCCGGAATTCTCCGCTGGCGGGGTCGGCTGCCATTTGCGCGCGCGCCACCAGGTCGCGGCTGGCCGACAAAATACTTTGTGCACGCTCCACCACTTCTACACCCACTGGCGTCAGTGCCACCCGCTGGCGGTCGCGTTCTACCAATTGCACACCCAATGTGCGCTCAAGTTCGGCAATCCCGCCTGACAAAGTAGATTGCGTGACAAAGCACCGCTCGGCCGCCCGGGTGAAGTTGAGTGTTTCAGCCACGGCCAGCAAATAGCTGAGTTGCTTCAATGAAAGGGCGCTGGCTTGCGTGTTCAGTGTGTTCATTCCTTCTTGATCGACATTTCCGATTGCTTTCATTGTATCCATTTGTCGTACACTTATCGTGTCCTCATCACCGCAGTGTCTTTGTGAACAGCCGCATCAATCCAGCCCAGTTGGCCCGAACAGCGAACGCCGCATTTCTTCGCGACGCTTTGTTGCGCACGCGCGAGCGCACCTTGGGTTTGCTGGAGGACTACGTGGCCGCTTTGGGTTCGGACTGCAAGGTGCCTCGTCGCCCTGAATTGAACCCGCCACTTTGGGAGTTGTGCCATGTGGCCTGGTTTCAAGACTGGTGGCTGGCCCGAAACCCCGACTGGGCCTCGGGTGTGCAGTGCAATCCCGATGCACCCAAACGGGAGTCTCGCCTGTTCAATGCCGATGCACGCCTGAATTCAAGCACCATTGCACACGACACCCGCTGGGAAATCGGCTTGCCCGACTTGCAAGGCACCCTTGATTATCTGGCCGCCTCGCTGTGCGACACCTTGAAGTTGCTGGAGCAGGCTGACGCGTTGTGCGCCAGCGACCCCGGTAATGCCGACCAGTACCTTTATTTTTTCCGCCTGTGTGTGTTGCATGAACAAATGCACAACGAAGCCGCGGTTTTCATGGCCAAGTTGCTGAACATCCAATTGCGCCCCCACAACGCATGCCGGCCCGGCGTGCAGGAGTGTAGTAGCGAATCAGTTCAGCTTCACCTTCCGGCCAGCCAGTGGACCCTGGGCTGGCAGGGTGAGGGTTTTGCATTCGACAACGAAGTACCCGCCTGTGTGGTGCAGTTACAGGCATTCACCATCGATTCACGCCCGGTCAGCTGGGCGCAGTATCTTGAATTTGTACAGGCCACCCAACACCCCATGCCTGCTTTTGTTGCATTTGAAAACGATGGCTGGATTAACCTGGGTTATGGTCAAAAAATACCGCTCAAGCTGAGTGCACCAGCCGAGAACATCAGTTGGCTGGATGCCCAGGCGTATTGCCAGTGGGCGGGCCGCAGGCTGCCCACTGAAGCTGAATGGGAATACGCCGCACACACACAAGCCTATATGCAGTGGGGGCAGGTGTGGGAATGGACTGCCAATACCTTTTTGCCATTCGACGGGTTCAAAATGCACCCTTACGTCGATTACTCCAAACCCTGGTTTCATGACCGGAAGGTATTGAAGGGTGCAAGTTGGGCCACTTCTGCCGAAATGGTTCACCCCAAATACCGCAACTATTTTCAACCGGATCGGCAAGACGTGTTGTCCGGCTTCAGAACCTGCGCCATTAATCGGTAAAAACGATTAACTTTAAAGAAATTATCCGTTAGACGAATAATATTCTCTCGGGCAATCTAACTGTGTAATCAAGTCTTTGAAGCACAGGAGCCCGCCATGAGTTTTCATCAAATGACCAAAATTGTGGGTCTGAACATCGCCGACCACGCTGGGCTGGACGCCGTTCGTGCGTTTCGCGCTGCGCGTGGCGTGGTGGGCATTCTGATTGTTGCGCTGGGTTTGTACCTCATCGTCACACAAGGGGCACCTGCGGTTTGGGCTGCGGTTCAGTACATTGCGGCAAGCCCCTCCAAGCTTCAGGCTGTCGAGTTTTCGGCCATTGCCGGTGCGGCCACCGGCCTTGGTGGCATGGCTTTGCTGGTCATGAAGAAAATTGATGACAAAGGCCTGGGTTTGTTTATTGCGATTGCAGGCGGCATGATGGCAGCCGCAGCGGTCATGTCCCTGTTTATCCCTGCCATTCAAACGGAAGGCGCTTTGATGGTGGTGCTGGTAGCCACAGCAGCAGGCTACGGTGTGATGACAGTGCTAGACCAAACCCTGCCGCATGAACACCCCGTGGCAGGCCTGGAAATGGCGGGCAATCAACGCCTGCGCATGGCCTTGCTGATGACCATTGCCATTGCTCTGCACAACGTACCGGAAGGTTTTGCAGTGGGTGCCAGTGCAGGCAACCTGAACGGTGCATCCGGCACGGCATTCTCGATCGGTTTGCAAAACATTCCCGAAGGCTTGATCGTGGCCACAGCCTTGTGGAGCATTGGCGTGCACAAAGCGCTTGCTGCGCTGGCCGCATTGGCCACAGGGTTGGTTGAACCACTGGGCGCTGGTTTGGGGGTCATCACTGCCGATTCATGGGCCATGGGTACGCCCGCTTCAATGGCTTTTGCCGCCGGTGCGATGGCATTTGTGGTTTGCAATGAAATGATTCCGGAGAGCATCAAAATGACTGGAAAACTGAAAACAATTTACACGGCCGGTGTATCCACCGTGCTTACAGCCATTGCATTGGGCTGGATGGGTGCCTGATCTCGCAAGGTGTCATGTAAGCAGGTAATAATGAGCACTCCACATTCAGGATTGCTTTCACCATGCGTTTGTTGTTTGTAGTGCCGCTGTTGTTCACGCTTGTTGCATGCTCATCGAGCAACGCGCCGCCCGCCGGGCTGATCGCCTACAGTTGTGTGGCCGGCGAGGCTGTGCATTTAATGGCATTTGACCCGCACCCCACGCGCCGCGCTTGGGCCACGTTGGGCGGCAGCGCCCAAAAGGGCGAGTCGCCCGCACAAACCGCTGTTCGAGAGTTCACCGAAGAATCCAATTGCGTATACAGCAGTGCTGACATCGACATCGGTCAGCTCCAAGGCCCTTCCATCTCGCCCGGTGTGCCGTTTCACCTGTACACCGCGCAGGTGCCTTTCAAATCAATCGATGACATCGCTCAAACCCGTCAGTGTGTGGACATAGAACGCAATCAGTGGGTGTGGGTGCGTCACCTTGATTTGGTGCGCGCCATTAATCAATACGGTGAAGCCGCGCAAGATCCACTCACTGTGCCCACCGTGCAGGGCCAGCCTACTCTGGTACCTTTGTGGGGCCGGGGTGTAGAGTCGCTGAAAAAAGCCCTGCAAGACGGTGTGCTGCCTGAGACAATCAACTGCAGTGCCACTCAGCTGTCTTGATATTAGCCGACCAGGTTAAGCGGTGAATGCAAAGCTTTGCATCGACAGGGCTTTGTAACGCACATCCTCGGGCAGCACATTGACCTTGAAGTTGTTTGTCGCTGCACCCATGGCAAAAGGCAGGGGCAGGTAGTGGTCGTCGTCCGGGTGGGCCCGTGCAAAGTGCGGTGCGTCAAACTCTGCGCGCGAAATCGCCTCGCTGTCACCTGCCCGCAGGCGTTCCTGAACCCATGTATTGAACTCGTGAACATAAGGCAGGTTTTGCGCCTGCCCACTATCTCCTGCCTTTGCGGCGCGCAGGTCCATGTCATCAAAATTGTGCGTCAAGCTGCCACTTCCAATTACCACCGCTTTCTTGTTGCGGGCAAATTCACCCACCAAAGCACCAATACTCAATGCAGTTTCGCCATTCCAGTCCACAGGCATGCTGAGTTGCAACATGGGCGGGCCACCATTTGGGAACAGGTGAATGTAGGGCACCCAGGCCCCATGATCAAAACCTTGTTGTGGGCGCAATTCGGCGCTTAAACCGTGTTCGGCCAAATGTGTTGCAAGTTGCGATGCCAGTTCAGGCGCACCGCAAATTTCCGGTTTCAGTTCGTACAGCGGTTTTGGAAAACCATAAAAGTCATGAACAATCACGGGCGCCTCGTGGCTGGTCACTGCCAGCTTGGCGCTACGCCAATGGGGGCTCAGAACAATCAATGCGCGCGTGCCTTGGGCAAGCAGTTGTTGTCCCAGGGTTTCCAGGGCTTGGCCGGGCAGACCGGGTTCCAGTGCATAAGTGGGTGCACCGTGGCTGATAAAAATTGAATGAATGGTTGTGCTCATGGTCGAAGTACATCTGTCATCGTGTTGACCTAGATTAACGCGACTATCTTTCCAGATCGAGGTAACTTTTTTGTACGACTCGCCGAAACTATCTGTACAAGTTGCCCAGACCATGCATTATTGGCAACACACTGCGTAGAAAAACCAAGGAATTGACATGAAAAAAATTGTTCTGCTGCTTATTGTTGCAGCTGTTGTGGCGGTGTTTGCCTTCGATCTTCACAGTTTGCTGACACTCGACAGCCTGAAAAGTCGTCTTGAGCAGTTCCGTGAATTTCAGGCCGAATCTCCCTGGCTGGTTGCCGGTGTGTTCTTCGCAGCCTATGTACTGGTGACCGCCTTTTCAATTCCAGGTGCCGCAGTCATGACCCTGGCTGCAGGCGCCTTGTTCGGTTTGCTGCAAGGTTTGATTTTGGTGTCGTTTGCATCCACCATTGGTGCCACGCTTGCCTTTATTGGTGCGCGTTACCTGCTGCGCGATTCTGTGCAAGCCAAGTTTGGTAACCGCCTGAAAGCGATCAATGAAGGGGTTGAAAAAGAGGGTGCCTTTTACCTGTTCACGCTGCGCTTGGTGCCCGTGTTCCCGTTTTTTCTGATTAACCTGCTCATGGGTTTGACCAGCATGAAGGCTTTCACCTTCTTCTGGGTCAGCCAGCTTGGCATGTTTGCAGGCACCGTGGTGTACGTGAATGCCGGTACTGAACTTGCGAAAATCGACAGCCTTGCCGGCATTCTTTCCCCTGGGCTTATTCTTTCATTCGTGTTGCTGGGCATATTCCCGCTGATCGCAAAAAAAGTGACCGACAAAATCAAGGCCCGCAAGGTGTACGCCCAATGGACCAAGCCTGTGAAATTTGATCGCAACATGGTGGTCATCGGCGCCGGCGCAGCGGGTTTGGTGAGCTCTTACATTGCTGCTGCAGTGAAGGCCAAAGTGACGCTGGTTGAAGCCCACAAAATGGGCGGCGATTGCCTGAACTTTGGTTGCGTGCCTTCCAAGGCCCTCATTAAAAGTGCAAAGCTGGCTCACCAAATGCGCCATGCCGACAAATATGGTTTGCATGCAACCACGCCCAGCTTCAGCTTCAAGGCGGTTATGGCCCGTGTGCACGACATCATCAAAGCCATCGAGCCACACGACAGCGTAGAACGCTACACCAGCCTGGGAGTGGATGTGATTCAGGGCTATGCAACCATTGTCGATCCCTGGACAGTTGAAATCAAACACAACAGCGGTGAAACCAGCCGCCTGACCACACGTAGCATCGTGATTGCTGCAGGCGCCCAACCGGTGGTGCCGCCATTGCCGGGCATTGAAACCAGTGGTTACCTGACCAGCGACACCTTGTGGGACGAATTCGCAAAACGCGACGACCTGCCCAAACGTTTGGTGGTGCTGGGCGGTGGCCCCATTGGCAGCGAATTGGCCCAGGCCTTTGCACGTTTGGGCTCACAAGTAACCCAGGTTGAATTGGGCGATCGAATCATGGTGCGCGAAGACCCGGAAATTTCCGCCATGGCCATGGACAGCATGCGCGCCGATGGCGTGAATATTTTGACCCAACACAAAGCCGTTCGGTTTGAGCGCAGAGGCGATCAAAAAGTATTGGTCACCGAACACCAAGGCAACACCGTTGAAATTGAATTTGACGATGTGATTTGCGCAGTGGGTCGCAAAGCACGCCTGACCGGTTATGGCCTTGAAAAACTGGGCATTGAAACCAACCGCACCGTGGTCACCAACGAATACCTTGAAACCCTGTACCCCAATATTTTTGCAGCAGGCGATGTGGCAGGTCCCTATCAATTCACCCACGTGGCTGCGCACCAAGCGTGGTATGCCTCAGTGAATGCATTGTTCGGCCATCTTAAAAAATTCAAGGCCGATTATTCAGTCATTCCCTGGACCACATTTACCGATCCTGAAGTGGCCCGCGTGGGTTTGAATGAACAGGATGCCAAAGAGCAGGGCGTTGCTTACGAGGTAACACGCTATGGCATTGACGACCTGGACCGCGCGATTGCCGACAGCGATGCACACGGTGTGGTGAAGGTGTTGACCGTGCCGGGCAAGGACAAAATTCTGGGTGTGACCATTGCCGGAGTGCATGCAGGCGATTTGTTGGCTGAATTCGTTTTGGCCATGAAACATGGTTTGGGTTTGAACAAAATTCTGGGCACCATCCACACCTACCCCACATTGGCTGAGGCCAACAAATACGCTGCGGGTGAGTGGAAGCGGGCGCATGCGCCGGAGAAAGTGCTGCTGTGGTTGGGCAAGTACCATGCGTGGCGGTTGGGGTGATCAAGGTTTGCTCAGTCGCTGGTTTGTTTAGTCCGATCTGCTGGGGTTTCAATCTCTCGGCGCTTCTTGATCGCCCACTCGGCTTGGGTTCCGATCTCTCGCCAGAAAACCTGTTGATCCCTTGCTGAGCCTTGCGATGCCTGAGAACGACCCTCCTAAACTGCGGGTCGGGTCCGTTCTCTGTCGCCCATGCTGGGCGACACCGGCCCTGCTCGGCACGCAAGGGCAGGTTTTCTTGAAGGCGAGGCGATCGAAACACCGCCGCCGATTGGGCCAGAAACTGCAGCGGTGACCCTTCAAGTTCAGTTCCCAATAAACCAGTTCAGTGCGACACAAGTAACCCGCGCAAAGGTCACTCGCGAGGATCGTTCCTAGCTCCTCGCGGTACAATAAACCTTCAATGCAGCACCAAGGAGAATTCAATGAGCACACCCAACGCACCTTACGATCTCGTCGTCATCGGCGGTGGTTCAGGCGGAGTGGCCAGCGCCCGCCGCGCGGCCAGCTATGGCGCCAAAGTCGCACTCATAGAATCCAGCCGGCTGGGTGGTACCTGTGTTATTCGCGGTTGTGTGCCCAAAAAACTCATGATGTATGCCGCACAGTTCGGTCAAACCCTGCGAGAAGGTTTGCAGCCCGGCTGGCAAGTAGCACAAGCAGAATTCTCAATGGCCCAATGGCAAGAAGCCAAAGGCAAGGAAATTGACCGGCTCGAAGGCATCTACGCCCGCATGCTTGAAAACAGCGGGGTTGAAACCATTCGCGGCCATGGCGTCATCAAGTCCACCACAGAAGTCCAAGTGGGCGATCGGGTATTGAACACCCAGCGAATTCTGATCGCCAGTGGCGCAGCGCCCAATCGCAGCGCATTTTCGGGGCTTGAGCTTGCTGCAACCTCGAATGAACTGCTCGATCTTTCTACGTTGCCAAAACGTGTGGGTGTGATTGGCGCAGGTTATATCGCACTCGAATTTGCATGCATATTGCGCGGCCTCGGTTCTGAAGTCTCGGTGTTTTATCGTGGCGACTTGCCTTTGCGCGGGTTCGATGAAAGCATTCGAAATCGCTTGGTCACCGCCATGAAGCTGCAAGGCATTCAACTGTTTCCCGACACTGATTTCAAATCACTTGGCCAGCAAGGGGCCTTGTTTGAATTGCAAACCGCAGCAGGAGCTCACACGTTTGATTTTGTATTGAATGCCACGGGTCGCAGCCCCAACACGCAAGGCTTGGGACTTGAAAACATTGGCCTGCGCACGGGGCCTGCCGGTGAAATTGAAGTGAACAAATACAGCCACACTGGCATTAAAGGTGTGTATGCCGTGGGCGATGTCACCAACCGTGTGAACCTGACACCTGTGGCCATCGCAGAAGGGCGCGCACTGGCTGAAAATGAGTTCAACGGGAAGAATCTCTCGGTGGATCACAGCAGCGTGCCCACAGCCACTTTCACCTCACCGCCCATTGGCAGTGTCGGCTTGACTGAAGAACAGGCGGCCAAGCGCGCACCCACCCGTGTGTATGAAACAGAGTTCACACCCATGAAAACCAAGTTCTCGGGCGGTGAACAGAAAACCTACATGAAGTTGCTGATCGATGATGCCACTGACCGAGTAGTGGGTATTCACATGCTTGGAGAAGATGCTCCCGAGATGATCCAACTGCTGGGTGTGTTGTACACCATGGGTGCGACCAAAGCCGATTTTGATCGCACCATTGCTGTTCATCCAAGCTCTGCCGAGGAGTGGGTGTTGTTGCGTGAACTGACCCGCAAAGTCGGATAGACATCACTCGATCACTACATGTGGTGATGGTGCTCAGGTTAGACCCATCGCCAACTTCAAATTCCGTTGCTAGAGTCCCGCATGGTTTTACCATTAGGGCCTCTGCGCAACGTGTCAGCTTCTCAATTTTCATCAACCCCGGCAACATCAGTTGAACCAGAGGCATTGCTTGCACCTTCCTGGGCGGCACCCTATGTGCAGGGTGACTGTGGCCCCAATCTTGAATACGACAACGCATTTCTTGAACTGCAACAAGCAGCCCGAGGCAAGCCAGAAACCCAGTTTGAAGCAGCCACACCGCCCGACTGGAGTGCAGTAAAAACAGGTGCCTTGCAATTGCTGGAGCGCAGTCGAGACTTGCGCTTGGTGGTGTTGTGGGCCGAATCGCGCTTGAATCTGGGTGGTTTGCAAACCCTGCCCGAAAGTTTAGGTGCGCTGGCCAGCCTGCTCGAAACGGCATGGTCTGTCGTCAATCCGCCTCTCGATGATGGCGATCCCTATGCCCGCATCAACGTCATTGAAGGGCTTGGATTCGGCGGCTCATTTTTTCAATCCCTGCGCAATTGCGTGGTGGTTGGAAATCCGCGAATTGGCGACATTCGCCTAAAAGACTTCGAAGCGCTCACTGGCAATTCTCCTGGCACTGAAGTGCCCGTGTCTCGCGAGCAAATCGAGCTGTTCTTTCGGTCACCGGAAGGCAAGGCTGAAGCTTTGCGTGCCATGTTGTTGGGCAGCCAGCTCAACTTGAACAGAATTCTCGCCGCGCTGGCCCAACATGTTGAAGCGGATCGGCTGCCGCAACTTTCCGAATTCGGTGTGTTGCTGAACCATGTGCTGTCCTGCCTGCCCGAACCCCAAATGGAACAAAACCCGGCGGCTGTGCCACACAGTGCTTTGTTCGATTCAAGCTGTAATTCAAGTAAGCCCGTGCCCTCAATGGTTTCGGCAGGAATTCATTCCCGTGCACAGGCTTTGGCGGCCATTGATCAAGTGTGTGCCTACCTTGAGCATGCCGAGCCGACCAACCCGGCGCAGCTTCTCTTGAAACGGGCGCGTCGCCTGATCGACAAAAACTTCATGCAGTTGATGAAAGACCTTGCGCCAGAGGCCTTGGCCGAGGTGGCAAAAATCATGGGAGTCAATCCCGATTCTCTCGAGCAGGAAGATGCTTAAAGTCGCCCTGCGTTTACCCATTCTTCTTACTTGCGAGATTGATCAATGAGCGGACAAAAATTTGTGGGGCGCAATCGTGCACCTCGCGTACAAATTGAGTATGACGTTGAAGTGTACGGTTCACAAAAAAAGGTTCAGTTGCCTTTTGTCATGGGGGTCATGTCCGACTTGTCCGGCAAATCCGAGGTGCCATTGGCACCGGTGGCCGAGCGTGATTTCCTGGAAGTGGATGTCGACAACTTTGATGCACGCATGAAAAGCATCAAGCCGCGCGTGGCCTTCCATGCGCCCAACCACCTCACCGGCGAAGGCAATGTGGCGGTCGACATCACTTTTGAATCCATGGACGATTTCAGCCCTGCTGCCATTGCGCGAAAAGTAGAGCCTTTGCGCAAGTTGCTGGAGGCACGCCAGCAACTGTCCAACCTGCTCACTTACATGGATGGCAAAAATGGTGCTGAAGAGCTGCTGGCAAAACTGCTGGCTGACCCTGCCTTGTTGAAAACCCTGTCGACCAGCGTCAAGCCTGTTGAATCAACCTCCCCTGAAGGTGAGTAATCATGTCTGAACAACTTCAAAATCGTGCGCTCGATGTCATCGAACTTGAGGGCAGTGAACTGTCTTCCCTGTTGCAAAAAGAATTCAAGCCGAAAACCGATGAGGCCAGGTCTGAAGTGGAGTCCGCGGTACTTACCCTGGCGCAGCAGGCGCTTGAAGGGGTGGAGTTGGTGGGCGACGATGTGGTTGATTCCATCGAGCGAATGATCGCCGCAATCGACCAAAAGCTTTCCGTACAAATCAATGAAATTATTCATCACGCCGATTTCCAGCAAATGGAAAGTGCCTGGCGCGGCCTGAATTACCTGGTCAACAACACTGAAACTGATGAGTTCTTGAAAATTCGTTTCATGAACGTGTCCAAAACTGAGCTGGCTAAAACCTTGAAACGTTACAAAGGCGTGGCTTGGGACCAAAGCCCGGTGTTCAAGAAAATTTACGAGCATGAATATGGTCAGTTCGGTGGTGAGCCCTATGGCTGCTTGATCGGCGATTACTACTTTGACCACTCTCCGCCCGATGTGGAAATGCTGGGTGAGTTGTCAAAAATCAGCGCCTCTGCACATGCCCCGTTTTTGTCAGCAGTGTCCCCTGCCACCTTGCAAATGGACTCCTGGCAAGAACTTGCCAACCCGCGCGACCTGACCAAAATTTTCTCCACACCCGACTATGCCGCGTGGCGTAGCCTGCGCGACGCAGACGACTCCAAATACCTCGGCCTGACCATGCCACGGTTTCTGGCACGTCAGCCCTACGGTGCGAAAACCAATCCAGTGGAAGAATTTGCTTTTGAAGAAGACACCGGTCTGGCCGATCACAGCCGCTACACCTGGGCCAACTCGGCTTATGCCATGGCGGTGAACATCAACCGATCATTCAAGGAGTACGGCTGGTGCTCACGCATTCGCGGTATTGAATCTGGCGGCGCAGTACCCAACCTGCCCACGCACACCTTCCCCACTGACGATGGTGGAGTGGACATGAAGTGCCCCACTGAAATCGCCATTTCCGATCGTCGTGAGGCTGAGCTTAGCAAAAGCGGTTTCTTGCCGCTGATTCACAAAAAGAACAGTGATCTGGCAGCCTTCATTGGTGCGCAGTCTTTGCACAAACCTGCCGAGTACGAAGACCCGGACGCAACCGCCAACGCCAAACTGGCAGCACGTCTGCCTTACCTGTTTGCCACCTGTCGTTTTGCGCATTACCTGAAGTGCATCGTGCGCGACAAAGTGGGTTCATTCAAGGAACGCGCCGACATGCAGCGCTGGTTGCAAGACTGGATCATGCAATACGTGGACGGTGATCCTGCAAATTCCTCCGAGGCGGTTAAAGCCTCTCGTCCGCTTGCCGCAGCCGAAGTGGTTGTTGAGGAAATAGAGGGCAACCCCGGCATGTACGCCTCACGATTCTATTTGCGCCCGCACTACCAGCTAGAGGGCCTCACCGTGTCTTTGCGTTTGGTCAGCAAGTTGCCATCCGCCAAAGCGTCTTAAAACTTGAACTATTAATCAACCAATTACAGAGGGAATCAAATGTCCGTAGACATGTTTTTGAAAATCAAGGGTGTAGATGGCGAATCCGTAGACAGCGTACATGCCAAAGAGATCGATATTGCCGCCTGGAGCTGGGGCATGTCCCAGTCGGGCACAACCCATGTGGGCCGTGGTGGTGGTGCAGGCAAAGTCAGCGTGCAGGACATCAGCTTCACCAAGTACATTGACAAGGCAACGCCAAACCTGATCAAGGCATGTTGCAACGGCAAGCATTTCGACGAAGCCATTCTGACCGTGCGCAAGGCAGGTGAAAAGCCACTGGAATATGTTGTGCTGACCATGAAAGACGTCATCATCTCCAACGTAAGTCAGGGTGGTTCTGGTGGTGAAGACCGCCTGACAGAAACCGTGACTTTGAACTTTGCCGAGTTCAGCTATGTGTACGTGCCACAGAAGAAAGACGGTGGCCCCGAAGGCAAGGTTGAGGCCACATTCAATATTGCAACCAACTCCGAGAAGTAATCGGACAGCCAGGAAACACAATGTCGAAAGTCGATATGTTCCTGGCCCTGGATGGTTCCCGTCAAGGGGCCATCCAAGGGGAAAGCCAGGTCAGTGGTCATGTGGGTGAAATAGAAATCGCCGGTTGGTCTTGGGGCATGTCCCAGCAAGTCCATTCATCATCGCAACTAGCATCCAAAGCCTCGGTGCGTACTTTGAGCGTGCAAAAGGCGATCGACAGTTCGACCACCGCAATCATGAGTGCCTTGAAATCTGCGGAACTGCTGAGCAAAGTGGTACTCACTTGTCGCGACCCTGGTGGCCTTGCAACCATTGATTACCTGCGTATTACTTTGCGCAAGGCGCGTATTTGCGATTATGAAATCACAGGCAGTGCAAGCGATGGTCGGCAGGTCGGGGAGTCATTCTCGATTGCATTCAAGGAAATCGAAGTGGTGTATACCCCCAAGTCGGCAGCCAATTTAAAGGCAGGTGCCTGCACTTACATTGACGTGTATGAGTAAGTCTCGGGACGCGCTGCAACCAGCCTTGCTGGATCGTCTTCAGGATGACGAGCCCGCCATTCAAACTGAATCTGCCAATCGCCGCTTCATTACCAAAGAAGCACTGCGTCAGCTGGTGCTGCGCGATCTCGAACAGTTGCTGAATGCAACCCGTGTTCTTGACAGCAAGTGTCTTGAGGGTCAGCCGCAATTGAATGAGTCTGTGCTGGCTTATGGCATGCCCCCAGTGGCGGGAAAAATTGCGTCCATGATCGATGTCAAAGATTTTGAACGAACCGTAGCCAATCTTATTCGGCGATTCGAACCACGAATCGACGGGAATTCATTGAAAGTAACAGCGGAAACCCAACAAGGTTTGATGCATTTGCACAATGTGATTGGCCTGCGTATTTCCGGTTTGTTGTGGGCTCAGCCCTACCCAATCGAATTGATGTTGCGCACTGAAGTGGATCTTGAAACCGGCAAGGTGCTGTTGTTGCCGCTCTCAGGTTTCTGAGCCGCGGGCATCGAAGCAGCATGGACCCGCGTTTACTTCAGTTTTATATCCAGGAACTTGCTCACGTGCGCGACACGGGTGCCGAGTTCGCTGCACGTTTTCCTAAAGTTGCATCGCGCCTTGCGATGGATGCAACCGAGGTACAAGACCCCTATGTAGAAAGATTGCTTGAGGGGTTTGCTTTCTTGACTGCCCGGGTTCAGCTTCGCTTGAACGAGGAGTTTCCGCGGTTTACCGAGCAATTGCTCAACTGCATCAGCCCGAATTTTTTAGCCCCTGTGCCCGCCATGGGGGTGGTGCAACTTAATCCCAATCACAGCGATGTTGCCCTGAAAAAAGGCATTTCGCTTTCAGCCGGCACCGTGCTGCAAAGCCAGGTGGCCAAGGGCATCAACACGCCCTGCAAGTTCAGGGTTGGGCACAGTTTAACCTTGTGGCCCTTGGTCATTCAGGCCATTGAACACGGCCCTTTCAAGGCCCATTTGCCAACCATGCGGGGTGGCAAGCAGCCAAGGTCAGCTTTGCTGGTCACCATCGAGAATTCAACGCACTCTGCATTGTCCCAACTGCCATTGGATGAACTCGATTTTCATGTCAGTTGTGGTGATGAATACGCCTATGCACTCTTGGAAAGGTTGTGTCATCAAACTGTCTCGGTTGGCATTCGTGCACCTGAACAAGTCGATTGGCAATGGTTACCTCTTCCGTGTGTTGCTGCTTTGGGGCTTGATGATTCTCAGGCACTGCTCCCGGTCCATTCAAACCAGTTCAGTGGCATGCGTTTGTTGCAGGAGTTTTTTGCGTTTCCGGCCCGATTTCTGTTTTTCCGTGTTCAAGGTTTAAGGCGTTTTCTGGCCAGTTGCCAGCATTCCACATTTCAGCTGGCCTTCTGTTTTGCCGAGCCAAATACCGAGCTAGACCGTGTTGTGGGAGTGGATTCATTGGCCTTGAATTGCACCCCTGTGGTCAATTTGTTTGAACAGAATTGCGACCGCGTGTTGCTGGATGAACGTTTGCATGAAGTGCAAGTGCAGCCCAATCGCAGCAAGCCACACGATTTTGAAGTGCATTCGGTGCTGGGCGTACAGGGGTACGGGCAAAACAAGGTGCAGGAATTGCCGCCCTTGTATGCGGTGTCGACCCAAGCCAACACCCATAACGATTGTGAGACCCCCAGATTCGTACACCGGCGTGTGCCCACTTTGCTGTCAGAAAAACAGGTGCGCGAGGGTGGTCGTTCCTCGTACTCAGGCAGTGATGTTTATCTTGGCCTTACCTTGCCCACTGGTGAATTCATTCAAACACATGGGCTTGAACAGCTGGCGGTGAAGGCTTTGTGTACCAATCGGGATTTGCCCCTGCTGGTGCCAGTGGGGCAAGGGCCCACAGACCTGGCCTGGCCTGGCAACTTGCCCGTTCACTCCATTCGTTTTTTGCGCGGCCCCAGCCGTCCAAAGGCGGCCATGTATGGCGGGCAAAGTTGCTGGCAGTTGATCGAGCACTTGTCACTGAACTACCTTGGCTTGATCGATCAAGATGCCCTGGCTTTGGGGCAGCTTTTGGCCTTGCACGCCGACCCTGCGCAGCAGGCTCATCAACACATGGTCAGGGCCATTCTGGCAGTTGAGTCGCAACCACTGGTGTCGCGTGTTGTCCGTCAAGGCAGGCCGGCTGTGGTGCGTGGCTTGCTGGTTACGCTCACACTGGATGAACTGGCCTTGCAGGGCACTGGTGCCCTGGTGCTGGGCAGTGTGCTGGCCTTCTACCTTGCAAGCCATGTGTCAGTGAATTCATTTGTGCAAACCCGGGTACGTCTGCACAGCACGGGTGCAGTGTTTGATTTTCCTGCACGGTCGGGCAACCGGCCTTTGCTGTAGCAGGGCTTGTACAAGTGAGCGCGCTCAAACCACCTGCCCCGAATTTTTTTGCCTTGCTGCGGCAAATTGAACATACCCATTCGTGCAAGCCTTTGCTTGGAAAATCATTGCGTCTGCGTGATGACCCTGTGCGTTTGGGGCAGCGCCCCTACCTTGATTTCGCCACGCAAGATTTCAAACGCGAAGACACCATTGTGGCGGGGCGTTTGGGTGCGATTCCAAAGTTGTACATCCAGAATTTCGGTTTGTTGGGCCCCAATGGCGCCTTGCCACTGCATTACACAGAACATGCCTACACGCGGATTCACCAGTGGAATGACCCCACATTCGCCGAGTTTCTGGATATCTTTCACCATCGGGCTTATTTGTTGTTTTACAGGGCATGGGCCGAGTCGCAGCCACATATTGCCTATCACCGCAAAACGTTCAATCCGTTTGCGCAGCATTTGAATAGTTTGGTGGGCCATGGTGCATCATCCAGCTGGGGGCGCGAGGCCTTGCCCACTCATTTTCGCGCCAGTCTGGCAGCGCACTTCACCCGGCGAAGCAAAACACAGGAAGGCCTGGCCAACAGCCTGTCGGCCTTGACTGGTTTGCCGGTGCAAATTTTTCCCTTTCAGGCGCAATGGGTGCAATTGCCTGTGCAGGCTGGCCCACAAGTGCTTGGGCGTGGGGCCATGCTTGGCAGCAGGGTGTGGTGCGCACAAAGCAAAATAAAAATTGATATTGGCCCCATGGCCTACAGCGCTTACCAACAACTGTTGCCCGCCACCGAAGGCCGCAAGCGCCTTGTGCAGGCAGCCCATGCCTACCTGGGGCTTGAATTTGATTGTGAATTTGCACTTCAAATCAGCCCTGAAAAAATTCCGCAAGCTTGCCTTGACGGCACAGCCCAGTTGGGGCGCACGGCATGGCTGGGTGAACTACAGCTGCACAAACGCGCGCAACAGCCGACCACCGTTCGCATGAAATGTCCTGCGGTTCCCACCTATTCTTCATTGTCCCGGAGTTCAGCATGAGCAATATCAGCCGTGTTTCGCTGTTTGCCAAATTAAATCCCATTGCATTCAAATCGGTTGAAGGCGCCACTGTGCTGTGCAAACTGCGAGGCAATCCCTATGTGCAATTGGTGCACTGGGTTGCGCAAATTCTTCAACAAGATGACAGCGACTGGCATCACATTCTTCGGCATTTTGAGTTGGATGCAAGCGCCGTACTTGCCGACGTGCAGCGTGCCCTTGAGCGTCAGCCCGGCGGTGCGCAAGGCATTTCCGATTTGTCAGAGCATGTGACCAATGCCGTAGAAAGGGCGTGGGTTTATGGCTCACTGATGTTTGGCGCACAGAAAGTACGTACAGGTCATGTGTTGGTTGCCTTGTTGAAAACAGATTTTCTGTTGCATGAACTGCTGAAAATTTCACCCCGCTTCAAACAGATTCCTGAAGCCGCGCTCAGTGAACAGTTTGCACAACTGGTGGCAAACTCCGCCGAGCAGTCTTTGTTGACTGCCGAGGTGCCGCCGGGTGCACTGCCCGGGCTGGCCAGCGGAGCCATGCCTGCTGCCCAGCTGGGCGGTGAAGAGGCTTTGACGCGCTACACCGTGGACCTCACTGACAAAGCACGCAAGGGCGAAATAGACCCGGTGTGTGGTCGTGAACTGGAGGTGAGGCAGATTGTCGATATATTGCTGCGCCGGCGCCAAAACAACCCCCTGATTACCGGTGAAGCGGGTGTGGGCAAAACTGCGGTGGTTGAAGGGTTTGCCTTGCAGGTGGTGGCTGGTGATGTACCACCCGCCTTGCAGGGGGTGCGAATATTAACCCTCGACCTGGGTTTGTTGCAGGCCGGTGCTTCCATGAAAGGTGAGTTCGAACAGCGGCTACGCCAGGTGATTGATGAAATTCAGGCCAGCGAGCAAAGCACCATTTTGTTCATCGATGAGGTGCACACCTTGGTGGGTGCAGGTGGCAATCAGGGCACCGGTGATGCCGCCAATTTGCTCAAGCCCGCCTTGGCGCGTGGCACGCTCAGAACCATAGGGGCGACAACCTGGGCAGAGTACAAAAAATACATCGAGAAAGACCCGGCACTGACGCGGCGTTTTCAGGTGGTGCAGGTAGATGAGCCTTGCGAGGCCAAGGCCATCGACATGCTGCGAGGTTTGGCCGCGGCCATGCAGGCGCACCATGGAGTTTGGCTGCTCGATGACGCAGTGCAGGCGGCGGTGCGTTTGTCACACCGTTACATTCCCGCGCGGCAGTTGCCAGACAAGGCGATCAGTCTGCTCGACACCGCATGCGCACGCGTGGCTGTTTCCCAGCACGCCACCCCTGCACCAATCGAGTCGGTTCAAAAGCGGTTGACTGCTTTGCGTGTTGAGCGACAGGCGATTGAAAAGGAAGCAGCATTTGGGCGTGAGCATGCAGCACGGATTGGTGAAATTGAAGAAGCATCGATCAGGCTGACTGAGGAATTGGAGAAGTTGCAATCGCAATGGCAAGAGGAAAAGCGGATTCTGGATTCCCTGCTGACTTTGCGCCGTGACGTTGATCAAACAGATGCCAATGAAACTAGCAGTGGGCAGGCATTGGCCAATCTTGAGCAATTGAAGGCGCTGGAATGCGAGATCAAGGCGCTGCAAGGCGAAACACCCATGACTCACCCACAGGTGGATGCGCAGTGCGTGGCGGCCGTGGTGGCCGACTGGACGGGTATTCCCGTTGGGCGCATGGTGCGCAATGAAATTGAAAACGTGCTGAACCTGAGTGGCGCGCTGGGAGCACGCATTGTTGGCCAGCCGCATGCGCTGGAAACGATTGCGCGTCGAATTCAAACCAGTCGCGCCGGTCTGGATGACCCGAACAAACCGGTGGGTGTGTTCATGCTGGCGGGCACTTCGGGCGTGGGGAAAACTGAAACTGCTTTGGCCCTGGCCGAGAACTTGTACGGCGGCGAGCACAATGTGGTCACCATCAATATGAGTGAGTACCAGGAGGCGCACACAGTGTCTTCACTGAAAGGCGCGCCACCCGGCTACGTGGGGTATGGCGAAGGCGGTGTGTTGACCGAGGCCGTGCGCCGCAAGCCCTACAGTGTGGTGTTGCTGGATGAAGTCGAGAAAGCCCACCCCGATGTGCACGAGCTGTTTTTTCAGGTGTTTGACAAAGGATGGATGGAGGATGGCGAAGGACGGCGAATTGATTTTCGCAACACCCTGATTTTGTTGACCACGAATGTGGGCACCCCTGAATTAATGGCGCTTTGCAAAGCGGGTTTGCACGCCGGAGAAATGCCTGAACCCGAGGAACTTGTGAAGGCCCTGCGTGCACCCATGTTGCAGGTGTTTCCACCTGCCTTGTTGGGGCGGCTGGAAGTGGTGCCGTATTACCCGCTTTCCAGTGACATGCTGGCCAACATCGTTCGCTTGCAGTTAAGCCGCATTCAGCAACGCATTGCTTCTACACACCGAATGGCGGTTCAAATTGACCCTTCGGTGATTGAACGCATTGTGGCCCGTTGCAACGAGGCTGACTCGGGCGGGCGCATGGTGGGCACCATTTTGAGCAACACTTTGTTGCCCACAGTGAGCCGTCAATTGTTGCAGGCCACGCTGCTGGGCAAATCAGTCAGCACATTGAGTATCAGCACAGATGGCCACGAGTTCACGTATCAGTACGACTAAAACGACCACAATAAAATTGCCGTGCTCAGCGTTGCCGCAGTTGCCCGGCCGGCGAAGTGCACTGCAAACCTTGTTGGGTTTGGCAGGCGTGTTGTCGGTTGCACCACTTGTTTTTCGACTGCAACCTGCCCGGGCGGGCAATGTGGCAAGCAATTCGGCTGCGCCCTACACGCACAGGCTGGCTTTGTTGATTGGCAATGGTGATTACCCGGTTCCACACGATTTGCCACCCATTCACAAAAATGTGATGGACCTTGGCGAGGCCTTGGCCTTTCGGGGTTTTGATGTAACCCAGGCCATGAACCTGGATGAAAGCAGCCTGCAAACCACGGTGAACGAATTTGTAAAACGGGTTGAGCAAGCGCCTCCGAATGCGGTCACTCTGTTTTATTACGCAGGCCACGGTTTGCAGGTGGACTCCAACAATTTGTTGTTGGGCTCGGGGGCGAACCCCACGGCACCTCGCCGTGATTTACTGGCGCGCTCCCTGGTGCTTCAGCAAAAGTTGCTGGCTGCACTGCCACCCAGGCCGCAGGCCTTGAACATCACGGTGATTGATGCATGCAGAACCGATTTGCGCAATGCATTAGGCGATGGTGAGGGTTTGAATCAGGTTGAAGCACCCGTGGGCAGCCTGGTGTGTTTTTCAACAGGGGCTGGCAAACCCGCCGTGTCCCCGGCCAGTGCGGATCAAAACACTTTTTACACGGGTGCTTTGGTAAAACTGCTTCGGGAGTCGGAAGGTCATATCACTTTCAACGATTTGTTTCGAATGGTGAAGGAAGATGTGGAGAACACCATGCTGAAGCACCCGCTTGCTGCAATTCGACGTTTGGCCCAAAACCCGTTCATTGCAGACAATGCCCGTGTGCAGGTTCCGCTGACGGTGTCTGCGCCTGCAATGTTGGGCCTGCCCGCGCTGCAGCCCATGTCACCTCAGGAGGAGGCCGACTGGCTGGCCATTCAGTCCACGCAGTGGCCTGTCGATCTGCTTCGCTTGTGCCAGTCTTTTCTGACATCTTATCCAAACAGTATTCAAGCAAAATCAGTGATGGTTTATCAGGCCGGTGCCCAGCAGGCCTTGAGTGTGTTGCGCAACAAAGAGGTCAAGCTGTTTAAAACCAGTTTTGTGTTGCCCCAGCCGCTGCCGTCCCAATTGCAGGTGGATGCTGGTGCTGACCTGGTTCGGGCAGCACGCGGTGACAAAGACGCAGCCGCCCGGATTGCACGTTTGCACAGGCAAGCCGACACTGAACAAGGCCAATTGCGATATGTGGGTTGGTTGCAGTATGCCGGTGGTTTGGGCAATGGCATTGCAAGCTACGAACTGGCGCTGTACTACCGTGAGGCTGCACAGCCCCTGTTGGCTGCGCAGGCCGAGGCGCAGGCCCGGCAACTGGGCTATTCACCGCCCCGTGCCTTGGGGCATGCGCGCAAATAGGCAGGCCTTTCCAGTTGTTTTTGAGGTTTCAATGGTCTTACAAAGATTCACAATGTTTGTAAGTGAAAAAGGAACCTCACAATGACCCGCCCTGTTTTTAACTGGATCGCCCTGACCGTGTTTGCAGGTTTGCTCATGGCTTGCAACCCTCGCACCAATTTGAATGAAGACAACTTGCTCAAAGGCGCAAGGGCTGAAACCTTTATTTTGAGCCATGGTGCCCTGTGCGCACGTTTGCCCAGCCCGGAAGCGATTGAGCAGTACGCCCGCGACCAGGTGCCATCCAACAGTGCTGTGGCCCGCGAGGTTAAGGCTTGGGATTTGTCGGGTTTGCTGGATATTTTCCAAACCCGCGATGGTCGCTGGGTGATCATGCCGTCAAGCGGTTTGAAAAAACTGGAAGGTGTTCACTTCAGGCAAGGCCCTCAGGGTGACAACGAGGCCTTGTGTTTCGGTCGCCTGTGGGTTGAAAAAACAGTCGACTACATTCGGAACAAGCCATTTGGTCAGGAAGACGCGGTTTCAGCGCGTTTTGAGGCCAGCTTGAAAGACGCCCACATGTTGAATCACTTCAAGAACCTGAAGGTAGAGTCGTTCGACCCTTCGGTGTTTACCTTGAGCACGGGCACGGCAGTGGCGGGTACCTTGCAGCCCAGCTTCGTGATTGAAATGGCTCTTCGCCCCACTCACACAGGTTGGTACCTGGCCAAGAACGGGGCGAACTAGTGACTCAAAACCGGGTGTTAGCCCAACGCTTTGACAATGGCATCGCCCAGGGTTTTGGTGGTTCCCTTTCCTTTCAAGTCACCTGTCAGCACGCCAGGATCACCGCTTTCCAGCACCGCTTCAATGGCAGCCAGAATTTGGTCGTGGGCCAGCTGGTAGCTTGCTTGGCGACCTGCTGCCACCACTGCCGGGCTGTTCCCCAAAAACTGGATCATCAAGGCGGCTGACCAAATCATGGCGATCGGGTTGGCAATGCCTTTGCCTGCAATATCGGGTGCCGAGCCGTGTACGGGTTCAAACAGCGAGGGAAAGGTGCGGTCCGGGTTCAGGTTGGCCGAGGGAGCCAGGCCAATGGTGCCGGTGCAAGCTGGCCCCAGGTCGCTGAGAATGTCGCCGAACAGGTTGCTGGCCACGACCACATCAAAACGCTCAGGTTGCATCACGAACCGGGCGGCCAGAATGTCCACGTGTTGTTTGTCGTAGGTCACTTCAGGGTAGCCTTTGGCCATGTTGTCTACGCGCTCATCCCAGTAGGGCATGCTGATTGCAATGCCGTTGCTTTTGGTGGCGGCAGTCAGTTTTTTGCGAGGCCGGTTTTGCGCCATTTCAAATGCAAACTTCAGCACACGGTCGACGCCGTGGCGGGTAAACACGCTTTCTTGAAGCACAATTTCACGGTCAGTGCCTTCAAACATACGGCCACCCACGGCCGAGTATTCGCCTTCGGTGTTTTCCCGAACCACCACGAAGTCGATGTCTCCGGGTTTTTTGTTGGCCAAGGGGCAGGGCGCGCCAGGCAATAATTTCACGGGGCGCAAATTCACATATTGGTCAAATTCGCGGCGGTAGCGCAGCAGCGAGCCCCACAGGGAAATATGATCGGGCACCAGGTGGGGCATGCCCACCGCGCCGAACAGAATGGCTTCACAGGCCTCAAGTTGGGGCTTCCAGTCTTCGGGCATCATGCTGCCGTGTTTCAGGTAGTAATTGCAGTGTGCCCAGTCTTTGTGATGCAACTCCAGCGCAATGCCATGGGTTTTTTCAGCCCAAGCCAGCACCTTCAGCGCTTCTGGCATAATTTCCTGACCGATGCCGTCGCCGGGAATAATTGCGATGGAGTGTTTCACAGCCTTGTCCTTGTTTGAATTCATGGAAGCCCCAAAGGCTACCTGAAGCAAGGTAGGCCAACCAGTGTGGGAATCCCCGATGGAGTCAGTTTGAGCCGCAGTAAAAACAGAAACCCTGAACCCGCTAAAACACCCAATGGCAAAACCGATTTTTCAGCACCGGGTGCCAAAGTGCGCATTGACAAATGGTTGTGGGCAGCCCGTTTTTTCAAAACCCGTTCGCTGGCCACCGAGGTGGTGGAAGGTGGCAAGGTGAAGTGCAACGATGAGCGTGTGAAACCCGCTTATGGTGTGCAGGTGGGTGATGTGCTCACTGTGCCTGTGGGTTGGGACGACATGGTGCTGGTGGTGAAAGGCCTGGGCGACAAGCGGGGTAGCGCCACCATTGCGCAAGGCCTGTACGAAGAAACCATGGAAAGTGCGAAAAAGCGTGCCGAGCGCGCGGCCAACCGCAAATTAATGAAAGATCCCGCACTCGAGATCAAGGCGCGGCCCACCAAGCGGGACCGCCGTGTGATGGATGACTTCAAGTGGGGCGATGAATAAACCCGGTGAATGTTGCCGGCCTTAAACCTTTTCAGCCAGCGATTTTTCGATCAATTGGTGCAAAGCTGCGAAGTCGGGTTCACCCACATAGGTTTTGATGATTTCGCCTTTGCGATTGATCACATAGGTGGTGGGCGTAATCTGAACATCCTTGAAGGCTTTCGCAATATTGCCGTTCACATCCAGCGCCACATCAAATGGCAGCTTGCGGGTTTCCGCGAAATTCACCACGTAATCGGGGCGGTCGTAGCTCATGGCCACCGCAATGGTTCTGAAGCCCTGGTCTTTGAACTTGTTGTGGGTGTCGACAATGTCTGGCATTTCTTTCACGCAAGTGGTGCAACTGGTTGCCCAAAAGTTCACAAGCATCACCTGGCCCTGGTAATCGGCCGGTGTAATGGTTTGGCCTTGAATGGTGACGTAATCCACTTGCGGTGCTTTGTCGCCCCCGCAGGCGGTCAGCATGCTGACCACTGCAAGGGTTGAAAACAGGGTAAGAAATTTTTTGATCATTGCCGGCTTTTTCGTGTAACTGATTAACGCGGGCCGCTTTCCACGGGCGCACTTCCGTTGTTTGGAGTGGCCGACAGGCGTGAAAGTTCAGCTTCAGAAATCAATTCAAGCACCTTGACCACCTTCACTACGCCGGGTACGCCCGCCGCAATGGAGGCTGCACGGTTGGCTTCACGTTCAGTGACCAGGCCCATCAGGTACACAACACCTGCTTCGGTGGTGACTTTGAATGAGTTGGCAAAAATGTCTTGTGCATCCAGCAGGGAGGCTTTGACCTTGCCGGTGATGAATGCGTCGTTGGAGCGCGCTGACAAGGAACTTTTGAAGCCCACTTGAATGTCGTTCACGATCAGGCGAATGTTGGGCAGCGTGGAAACACGAGCCTCGACCTGTGCGCGGGTGGTGTCGTCGGGTGCTTCACCGGTCAGCAGAATTTGGCGGTTGTACACAGTGGCGTTGACGTGCACGTTTTCGCCAAAACTTTCGCGAATGGCGCTTTCAGCTTTGACCTGCAAAGTGCGGTCTTCAACTTGAGTGCCCACGGTGCGGCGGTCTGCAGCAGCCAGAGAGCCCGCTGTAATGCCCGCGACTGCACCTACAAAACAGCCGCCCAACAGCGGTGCTGCCAGTGAAGCCATCAAGATGGCGCAGATGGCGGAGGAACGTGTGCTGGTAAAAAACCGGGGGTTACGACTCATTTTCTTCTTCTCCAAGTAAACTCAGGTCGATGCCATCGCAAATGCAATGGATCGCCAACAAATGTATTTCCTGAATGCGGGCAGTGCGGTTGTGCGGCACGCACACATGCACATCGCCTTCTTTCAGCTGGTGCACCATTTGGCCGCCGCCCTTGCCGGTGAGCGCAACAATGGTCATGTCGCGAGCGTGTGCGGCCTCAATGGCCAGTTGTACGTTCTTCGAGTTGCCGCTGGTTGAAATGGCCAGCAACACATCACCAGGCTGGCCAATGGCAGCCACCTGCTTTGAAAAAATTTCATTGAAACTGTAATCGTTGCCAATCGCAGTAATGGCCGATGAATCGGTGGTGAGTGCAATGGCCGCCAAGCCGGGGCGCTCGCGCTCGAACCTGCCCACCAGTTCAGCCGCAAAGTGTTGGCAATCGCCTGCCGAGCCACCGTTGCCACAGGCCAGTACCTTGCCACCATTGGTGAGTGCATTCACCATGAGTTCGATTGCCTCGGAAATGGGCCCGGCCAACTCTTCGGTGGCGGCCTGTTTGGCGGCAATGCTTTCATCAAATTGTTGGGTAATGCGTGTGATCAAGTCCATGGCGACAGGCCTTCTGGCAGTTATCTCGAGCCTTCTATTATAGGTGACCCCGTTGCAGGCGATTTGCATGGCGCAGCGGTTTGATTCCGCTTTAGTTGCTGATTTGCCACGCATTTTGCACCCACTGTGGTTCAGTGCCGTTTTCCAGTGCGACCACATCAAAACGCAGGTGCGTGAACTTGCGTTGACCCTGCTGCACCCACCACAGCTTTGCGCAACGCGACACGCGGGCCTGCTTGTGACTGGAAATACTCTCGAGCGCGCTGCCATGGCGGCTGTTGTTGCGAAGCCGAACTTCCACAACGACTGCGGTGTTGCCATGCGCCATGATTAAATCAATTTCACCGCAGCGGCACCGGTGATTTCGTGTCACCAGGATTAATCCGTGTTGTTCAAGCAGGCGCAAGGCTTGGGTTTCCGCCAGTTGTCCCTCCGCCAGCAAGGCAAGTTTGTGTGTGGGAGGTGCTTTGTGGGTGGTGTTGGCTTTTTCTTTGGGGGCTAGCCATGGAATTTTGGCTTTTGGTGATCGCGATTTGCGTGTGGCCCATGGAATGCCGGACAATTCAGGAACTTTGGATTTGGATTTGAGCGCCATGCAGAACGCCGGTGAAGGAAATGGAATGAACAATGCTGTGAATTCTGATGCGAGGAGCGAAACAAGGCGAGAACCTTCCCTCTATGTGGTGGCAACCCCCATCGGCAATATGGGTGACCTTAGTCTTAGAGCTCGCGCAGTGTTGGAGCAGGTGGATCGAATTGCCGCTGAGGACACCCGCAACACCGCCCGCATGCTGGATGCATTGGGTATCAAAAAACCCTTGATGGCTCACCATGCCCACAATGAACGCGAAAGTGCGCAGGGGGTGCTGGCTTGTTTGCAGCGTGGTGAGTCGGTGGCGTTGGTGAGCGATGCGGGCACGCCTGCTGTGTCGGATCCTGGCGCTGTGGTAGTTCGTTGTGTGGCCGAGGCCGGTTTTACTGTGGTGCCGGTGCCCGGTGCCAGCAGTGTGTTGGCTGTGGTGGCCGCGAGCGGGTTGGTGGATGGCGCTTTCACCTTCCGTGGTTTTTTGCCAGCCAAAGGAAAAAACCGTTTGGATGATTTGAAAACCTGGCTGGCTTGCCCTGAGCCCCAAGTGCTGTTTGAGGCGCCCCACCGCGTGATGCAACTGGTAGACGACCTTGAAAACCTGGGCATGGGTGGGCGCGACATGTGTGCCGGGCGCGAGCTGACCAAGCAGTTTGAAACCTTTTACCGGGGCAGTGGTGAGCAGGTGTTTGAGCAGGTGCGGCAAGATGCCAACGCCGAGCGTGGCGAATGGGCGTGGGTGATCGGCGGTAAGCAGGATTCTGACAATGATGCAGAAGCTGCGCAGGCCAGCGCAGATTTGGACACCTGGCTTACCTTGTTATTGGCCGAGTTGCCGCTGAAGACAGCAGTGGCGCTGGTGGTGAAAGCCACTGGCATGGCTAAAAACACGGTGTACGACCGGGCTCTTTTGATCAAAAGCGGGCAGTCATAAAAAAGCCAGCCCGAAGGCTGGCTAAACCACTGTGTGGAGTCAAGAACTGCTGTTGCCTAAAGCTTAGGCAGGCAGGGGCAAACCTGCTTCTGGCACTTCCAGGCCACTGATGCTCACAGACGCTGAAATTGGCAGGCCTTCTGGCAAAGCCAAGGTCAGTGTGCCGTCTTCAAAGCTGATGGGGCTGGCAGGCAGGCCGCCACCTGTGTCACCACCGCCGAGCAGGCCGGTCAACGAGTCCAGGCCTGGCAGGCCGTCTGTTGGAATTGGCAGTGCATCCAGGCCAGGAATCGCATCCAGACCAGGGATTGCGTCCAAACCAGGCAGTGCTGGCGCATCGGGCAAACCACCGCTGAGCAGGTCAGTCAGTGTGCTCAGGCTTGGCAGACCGTCGGTTGGAATTGGCAGTGCATCCAGACCAGGAATGGCGTCCAGGCCTGGTAGGGCGGGGGCTTCTGGCAAACCACCACCGAGCAGGTCAGTGAGTGTGTCCAGGCTTGGGGCGCCGTCGGTTGGCAGTGGCAGTGCGTCCAGGCCAGGAATTGCATCGAGACCGGGAATTGAAGGGGCGTCGGGCAGTCCGCCTGTCAGCAGGTCAGTGATGGCATCTGGGCTGGTTGGCAGCATATCCAAACCGGGAATTGAGTCCAAGCCTGGAATGCCAGCTGGAGGCGTGGGCAAACCGCCGTCCAGCAGACCAGTCAGTGAGTCCAGTCCGGGCAGGCTGTCTGTGGGAATAGGCAATGCGTCCAAACCGGGAATGGCGTCCAAGCCAGGCAGTTCGGGGGCGGCTGGCAGCGAGCCAGCAAAGGTGTCCAATACGCCAGCCAGAATTTCGCCAGCTACTGGTACGGCACTGATGCCGTTCTTCAATTCGTCTAGGGCCATGCTTTCTCCGTCATTTGAAATGATTAAAAATAGTTATTGGTTTTCTGTAGGCAATCTGCGCTGCCTGCGTAATAACAACAGAGATTGATTAATCATCGCAATTCGCACATTACTTACAAAGTATGGGTAAAAAACTCACTTTCATGCGATCTTTTCGGGGTAAGTTGATGATTCTCAAAAGAAATTAGCTTCGGTGAAATATTTGTGGCGGAAAATTGATGACAAAACTGTGATGGCGGGGTGTTTACGTCACCCGAAGGTGACTTTTGATCTGAACCCTAGCCGATCGGGTATATACGTCGGCCATTGAGCGCGTAAAAAAAGCACGCCAACCCAAGGGTCACCGTGCTTTTTTGTACCGCATCAGCAAATCGAGAAAATCAATCTCCGTACATACGCTGCTTCAATTCCCGGCGCTGCTGCGCTTCAAGCGAAAGCGTGGCAGTGGGGCGGGCCAGCAAACGGGCCACACCAATGGGGTCGCCAGTTTCTTCACACCAGCCGTATTCGCCAGCTTCGATTTTTTGAATGGATTGTTGAATTTTCTTCAACAGCTTGCGTTCACGGTCGCGGGTACGAAGCTCAAGCGCATGCTCTTCTTCAATGGTGGCGCGGTCTGCGGGGTCGGGGACCACCACGGTTTCACGTAGGTGCTCCGTTGTTTCACCTGCGTTGGCCAGCAGTTCCTTTTCCATTTCCTGCAAGCGCTGGCGGAAAAAGGCAAGCTGCACCTCGTTCATGTAATCGTCTTCTTTCATCGCGAGCAATTGCTTCTCGGTGATGACGGGCGTTTTCTCAGTGGTCATAGCACAGCCTCTAGTCCTTTGGTTTTTTATTGACTATATACCAGTATATCCGCTATCGGGCTAGACAAAGCTCTAACCCTTGGGTGATAAATTCCTTGGGGAGTTTACGCCCAATAAACACGATTTTGCTTTCTTTTTTCTCGGCACTGTCCCATTTTCTGCCCCAGTCCAGTCCCATCAGCATGTGAACGCCTTGAAACAGGGCGCGGCGGTCGCTTGCCTTGATGTTCAAGATGCCTTTGTAGCGCAGCATGTCGGGGCCATAAACCTGGGTGACCGAGCCCATGAATTCCTCAAACTTCTGCCCATCAAACGGCTTGGTGCTTTTGAAGACAAAGCTTTGAATTTCGTCGTTGTGAACGTGTTTGTCTTCGTCCAGAAAGTCGGGTGCAATGTCGAGAATGGAATTCAGGTTAAAGCCACGTACGTCCAGCAGTTTGTCGATTGGGGCTACGCCGAATTCCGAAATCATCATTTCGGCGCGCGCGTTCATCTTAACCAGCCTGCGTTTCAACGCGGTGACTTCATCTTCCGTGCACAGGTCGGTTTTGGACAGCAAAATACGATCGGCAAAACCGACTTGCTGTTGAATCTCGCGGTGTTCGTCCAGTTGCTGCATGCCATGCTTGGCGTCGACCACGGTAATGACTGCGTCCAGAATGAAGCTTTCGGCCACCAGATCATCTACAAAGAATGTTTGGGCAACCGGGCCAGGGTCGGCCATACCGGTGGTCTCGATCACCACGCGGTCAAACTTGAGTTCGCCCGCCAAACGCTTGGCGGCCATTTCGCCGAGAATACGCACCAGGTCGCCGCGCACTGTGCAGCACAGGCAACCGTTGTTCATCTCGACAATATTCTCCTGTTCGTTTTGCATCAACAGGTCGTTGTCGACACCTTCTTCGCCGAATTCATTTTCAATCACGGCGATTTTCATGCCGTGGTTTTCCTTCAGAATTCGGTTTAGCAAGGTAGTTTTTCCACTGCCCAGAAAACCGGTAAGAATGGTGACTGGGATCATGTTGTGGGCTGCTTTGTTCATGGTGCTGTGTGCTGCAAAAATTGGGTCAACAATTGAAATGGGGTCGCTTGTGCAAATTTAAAGGGCTGGCAGGCATCTAAACAGCCTGAAACGTCCACACGCCCTCAACGGCCAAACGTTTTACCAAACCTTTGTACCACAGGTAGTGCAGGTGGGCGACGGCCTCACCCATGGCAAAGCTCATTTGGTGCCCATCCATCTCCCGCCTGAACAACACGGCGATGGCTTGGCGGGCAGTGAGGGGCTTTTCCTTGATGGCCTCCAGCAGTTCATTGAGCCGGTGGTCGTGGTGGCGCAGCAATTGCGCGCAGCGGTCGTGTACACCTTTGAAAGGCACGCCATGTGAAGGCAATACGGTGAGGCTGTCGGGCAGCTGCGCCATGCGCTGTACCGATTGTAAAAACAACAGCAGCGGGTTGCCTTCGGGCTCAATGCCATACACGCTGACATTGGTTGAAATGGTGGGCAACAGCATGTCGCCACTAATCATCAAATCCAGGCTTTTGCACACCAGGCTCATGTGTTCCGGGCTGTGGCCAAAACCGGCGTGGCATTGCCACACATGGCCGCCAATCTCAATCTCATCCCCGTGCTGAATGCGTTGGTAGTTCAGTGGGGGTTCTGGCACAAGGCGTGAAAACATGCCGCCGCGTGCTTCCAGGGTTTCATCGGCTTTTTTCTCGTTCACCAGACCGTGGCTGGCCATGAAGGCGGCCAGCGTGTTGCCGTCAAAGCCCGGCAGGTTGGCGCACAGGCCGCGCGCCATGAAGTACTCGCCCGTGGACATGTGCACATGCACCCCATGGCGGCGGGCCAGTGGGCCGGCCATACCGATGTGGTCGGGGTGAGCGTGGGTACAAATAATTCGCCCCAAAGGCTTGCGCACAAACAGGGTTTGTTCGATTTCTTCCCACATGGCTGCCACGTCTGGCAGGCCTGCGCCGCAATCCACCAGGGTGTACTGGTTTTCTTCTTCGATCAGCCACACATTGATGTGGTCGAGCGCAAAAGGCAGTGGCAAACGCAGCCACAAAACGCCTGGGGCAACCGGGGTGGGCTGGCCCAAAACGGGCGGTTCAAACAAACGTTCAATTCCCATGTGTTTTCTGGTGACTTTTCAGTCATTTGTGTGGGTGAAGGGGCTGATTGTAGGGCATCATTTCGAAAAAGCATAACTTCTGCGGAGACTTTGACATGTTGAATTTGCCAGGACTTCAGTTTGATCTTGGAGAAGACATCGACGCTTTGCGCGATGCAGTACAAACCTTTGCCCAGGCGGAAATTGCCCCGTTGGCGGCAGAAATGGACAAAACCGACCAGTTTCCGATGCATTTGTGGCGAAAAATGGGCGACATGGGCCTGTTGGGGCTGACAGTTGAAGAAGAGCTGGGCGGCAGCGGCATGGGCTATTTGGCCCACATGGTGGCCATGGAAGAGATTTCACGGGCCAGCGCCTCGGTGGCGTTGAGCTACGGCGCGCATTCCAACCTGTGCGTGAACCAGATTCGCCGCAACGGCAATGACTGGCAGCGTAAAACCTTTTTACCGAAGCTCATTTCTGGCGAGCACATTGGTGCGTTGGCCATGAGCGAACCCGGTGCGGGCTCAGACGTGGTCAGCATGCAATTGCGTGCCGACAAGAAAGGCGACAAGTATGTGCTGAACGGCAACAAAATGTGGATTACCAATGGCCCCGACGCGGATGTGTTGGTGGTATATGCCAAAACAGACCTGGCTGCAGGCCCCCATGGTATTACCGCCTTTTTGATTGAAAAGGGATTCAAGGGTTTTTCGATTGCGCAGAAGCTGGACAAGCTGGGCATGCGCGGTAGCCACACCGGCGAGTTGGTGTTCGAGGATTGCGAAGTGCCCGAAACCCATGTGCTGGGCAAGGTGGGCCGCGGTGTGAATGTACTCATGAGTGGTCTGGACTTTGAGCGCGCAGTACTCAGCGGTGGGCCCCTGGGCATCATGGCGGCAGCCATGGATGTGGTGGTGCCTTATGTGCACGACCGCAAACAATTTGGCCAAAGCATTGGCGAATTTCAGCTGATTCAGGGCAAGCTGGCGGACATGTATTCAGTCATGATGGCCACCCGTGCCTATGTGTACCAAGTGGGCAAGGCTTGCGACAAGGCCACACCAGAAACAGTGCGCAAGCTGCGCAAGGATTGCGCTGGTGCCATTTTGTTCTCGGCCGAGAAAGCCACCTGGATGGCGGGCGAGTCGATTCAGATTCTGGGCGGCAACGGCTACATCAACGAGTACCCCTGTGGCCGTTTGTGGCGCGATGCCAAGCTCTATGAAATTGGCGCGGGCACCAGCGAAATTCGCCGCATGTTGATTGGCCGCGAATTGTTTGCGGAAACCATGTAAACGCTTATTGCGGCAGGGCAGGCCCGGTGGATTTGAACACCCGTTTGTCCTGCCCAATCACCACTTCACTTTCCCACAGGTAACTGAGTCTGGGGTGCGCGGTTTGCAGCACTTTCAGCGCCTCAGTGTTGCCCAGCAGGTGGTAATTCATCCAGGCCAGTGAGTACTGGGCAGCAATTTCACGGCCCCAGGTCGAGGTGGGCAGCAGCGGGTAGTTGGTGTGCTGTGCATGGCTGGCGGCATCGGCCACGATAAAGGCGCGGTCACTGGTCAACTGGTCGTACACTGGGCGCACCACGGCCGGGTTCACCGCCACAATCGGTGCAATCGGGCCATCGTGGTCACCGGTTTGTATCATCACAGGGATCGGGTTTTTGTCAAACACCGATTGAATTTCACTGATGGGTGCGGCAGCCACAGCGGCTTTCAATCGCGGCTCCACTGCTTGCAAACCCATGGTGGCAATTGCGCCCATGCTGTGGCCAATGACGCCAATGCGGGCCGGGTCAATAAACCCGCGCACAGGGCTGTTGTTGAGCAGGTAGGTGAGCGCGTCTTGTGCTTCTTCAATGTTGTTGCCGGGGTCGCCTTGCACTTCATCATCTGATCGGCCTTGGCCGGAAAAATCAAACGCAAACACCAGGTACCCCGCATCCGCGAACAACTGGTGCCACCAGCGGTACATGGCCGTGTTGGTGTTCAATCCTTCCAGCGCCAAAATCACCGGGAATTGTTGCGAAGTGGCCTGGGTTTGCCCACGCTTGGGCAGCACGATTTCGCCATGCAAGCGGGTGCCATAGCGGTTTTGAAAATTGACGGGTACCAGCGCCACTGACTGGTTGTTCTCGGGGTGCCCGTACCAGTGGAAGACTTGCTCAATTCGGGAGCCATCATTCAGTTGTGCGGCCATGGCACGAATCTGAAATTCAAGCAGGGCGGGGTCGGTGATGTCGCTCAGCGTGTAGCCCAGGGCGATGGGGTCAACCACACCGGCCAGTTGTTGGCGCGGCAACATGTCGCTGACCATGCCCAGTTGAAACAGCACATCATCGGAAGGCAAGGGGCTTTCAGGGGGATTTTCACCTTGAACTGAAGCAGGCCAGCCAAAGGCCTCTGAGGATTGAATGGCATTGCGGGATGCGGAGCCAGAATTGTTTTCTCCGTTGCAGGCCCAGGCCAGCAAGGGTAAGCACAACAGGTAGAGCAACTTGAAACGACTTGGCATGACAACTTCCTGATTCAATCCGTCCATGATACTAAGTTCGCGCAGGTTTTGGATTTTCTTGGGCAAACGGGAATGGGATCTCGTAGAATCGGTGGTTCATCATATGGAGTGAAGCCAGCTTATGAGCAGCGTGCCCTTGGACCTGAAAACCCTGGAAGAGGATTTTGGTGAACTCAGCGAAACCAGCCACCTGAGTGAGGAGGAAGAGCGCGAGCTGTCCAAAAAAGTGGCAAGCGACATTCTGGCTGGCTTCGACAAACACTACCGCCTGTTTCGCTATTGCGCCCAGCAAACCAAAAAGCTGTTTGAGGAAGGCGATTGGCATTTGATCCAGCAACTGGCCCGCGACCGTATTGATTTTTACGATGAACGTGTGAAAGAGGCGGTGGATTTACTTCGGCGCAATTATGGTTCGCTACTGATGAGCGAATCGGTGTGGGCCAAGATCAAGACCCGTTTTGTGACCTACCTGGTTGACCACAAGCAGCCTGAGTTGGCGGAAACCTTTTTCAATTCCGCCGTGACCAAGATTTTGCATCGCGATTACTACCACAACCGGTTTTTGTTTGTGCGCCCCGCGGTCAGCACCGATTATGTGGAAAGCGATCCACCCTCCTATCGCAGCTATTACCCGGCCAACCCAAAAAGTGGTGGCCTGCGTAAAACATTGAAGCGATTGATTCGTGATTTCTCGCTGAACGCTGAATTTGTGGATTTGGAGCGTGATCTGCGTTACGTGGTGCATGCTGCACGGCAGGTGATGCCACGGCCCATCAAGGTCGACCCGGATTGCCAAATTCAAGTGCTGTCCAGTTTGTTCTTCCGCAACAAGGGCGCATACATCATTGGCAAGTTCATCAATGCCAACATGCCGCAACCGTTTGCCATTCCAATTCTTCGCGATTCCTCCGGCAAGTTGTACATCGACACAGTGCTGTTCAATGTGCAGCAAATCGCCACATTGTTCAGTTTCACGCGCGCCTATTTCCTGGTGGACATGGAAACGCCTGGCGCCTATGTGCAGTTTCTGCGCACGCTGTTGCCGAACAAGCCCAAGGCCGAGATGTACACCATGCTGGGTTTGCACAAGCAGGGCAAAACCCTGTTTTACCGGGATTTTTTGCATCATCTAAAACATTCACACGATGAATTTATCGTGGCGCCCGGTATCAAGGGCTTGGTGATGGCGGTGTTCACGCTGCCGTCTTACCCGTATGTGTTCAAACTGATCAAAGACAAAATTGCACCCAGCAAGGAAATTGACCGTGCCGGCGTGATGCGCAAATACCAATTGGTGAAAGAACATGACCGCGTGGGCCGAATGGCCGACACCTGGGAATACAGCCATGTGGGTTTGCCACTTAACCGCTTTTCAGAGGAATTGATTGAGCATTTGAAAGACACCTGCGAAAGCTCGCTGAGCTTTGAAGACGACACCGTGGTGATCAAGCATGTGTACATTGAGCGCCGCATGACTCCCTTGAATATTTACTTGCAGCAGGGCACTGACGCGGAAGTGGAACACGGCATTACGGAGTACGGCAATGCGATCAAACAACTGGCGGCTGCGAATATTTTTCCGGGCGATATGCTGTTCAAGAACTTTGGCGTGACCCGCTTGGGCCGAGTGGTGTTTTACGATTACGACGAAATTGAGTACATGACCGACTCCAATTTCCGCCGTATTCCGGATGCACCCAACCCCGAGGCGGAAATGTCGTCTGAGCCTTGGTACACGGTGGGCCCGAAAGACGTATTCCCGGAAGAGTTCGGGCATTTCTTGCTGGGTGATCGCCGGGTGCGCAAAGCGTTTTTGGGCAAGCACCGGGATTTGCTGGAATATGAATTCTGGCAGGAGCGAAAAGACCGCATTACCCAGGGGCACATTGAGGATATCTTCCCGTATTCCGAGGCAGTGCGGTTTACCAACCGGTTTATCAAAAAGCAATGAGCGATCACTGCGATTGATCGCTGATCTGGGTGAATTGAGAGATGCACTTGAATGGTCACCGCTGCTGTTTGTTGCCCACTCGGCATGGGTTAGTTCTGTCGGACTGGACTGATTTGTTGAGAGCCGAGCTTGCAGGGTCACCGCTGCCCGAAAACTTGGCATTTCGGCTTGTTGGCTTGAGCCTGCACTAAGCCAAGCCCTCCAAAGGTAACGGTCGGGTCTTGGCTTTCGCGCCAGGGCGCGATTGTTGGTCTCGGCGCGCCAAGCCGGCAAGTTTTCTGACTGGTCATCGTGCGACCCATTGCAAGTTCAGCTCCCAATTCAACGGACCAACGCCTCTGCGCCACCGACCAACTGGCGGCTGCGTTCAAAGCCTAATTGGCACTGGTGAATCTCTTCCACCAAGCCGATCGGGCAGTTAACCGGCAGGCGAGAGAGCGGAACTCAAGCCGAATGGACCATCAAGAAGCTCCGAGAGATCGGAACCCAAGCCGTTTGAGCTGTTAAACAGCGCGCATTTACGCCCTGCGCTTGGGCAGCATCAATTCACTCGCCGCAATTTTCTCGGGCTGAAACTTGTTCACCGGCGCATCCAGTTCATAGCCAATGGCCACGCCGCACAGCAAGTTGTATTGCTTCGGAATGTCGAAGTGCTTGTCCAAAGGCGAGCGGAACAGGCCCAGCGCACCTTGTGCACAGGTGCCCAACCCTTCATTCGTGGCCGCCAACATCAGGCTTTGCAGAAAAATGCCGGCGTCCAGCGCACTGTAAATACCCACGCCCTCGTGAACAAACACAAATGCAGCCGCAGGGGCTCCAAACATGCGGAAGTTTTCGGCCATGGCCTGGTCGCGGGCTTTCAAGTCGTTTCGGGCTACACCCAACACACCGTACAAGCCTTTGCCACACTCCACCCGGCGAGCCTGCAAATCCTTGGGGTAGTTCACCACAGGTTTTACATCGCCATCGGGAATGCCCTTGCTGCGGGCCAATAGTCCTTTAATTTGCGCTAGCTTGCCGCCGCGTTGAAGTTTGATGGTTTCTTGAAATCTTGAATACAGCTCAGCGCGTAAACTTTCCAGCACATCGCCTGTGGCCAATGCGATTCGGTAGGGGTGCGTATTGGACCAACTCGGTGACAGTGCAGCCTGTGAAAGTAGGCGTTGAAGCACCTCTTCGGGCACGGGTTTGGGGTCAAAAGCACGCACACTGTGGCGCTGTTTCAATGTGTCAAGAAATTCCATTTTCCCTTGCTCTGTGTAATAGTTGGCCCAGTTTAGAGTATTTCTTACTAGCCAACAGACCCGGCTCGCCACTATTCTCTCAACTGACAATATAAAAAGTCACATGAACGGTCAAACCACGGGGACAAAACAATGAACAATCCACACGTAGACGTACTGATTATCGGCGCCGGTCTGTCTGGCATTGGTGCAGCATGCCACATCAAGCAGAACTGCAAAGGCAAAAGCATCAAAATTCTGGAGCGTCGCAAAGCGATTGGAGGCACTTGGGACTTGTTCCGCTACCCCGGTATCCGGTCTGATTCCGACATGTTCACCCTGGGTTACAGCTTCAAGCCCTGGAAGGGAGAGAAGGTTTTGGCCAATGGCCAGGAAATTCGCGAGTATGTGACCGAAGCTGCCAAAGAACACGATGTAATCAAGGATATCCAGTTTGGTTTGAAGGTAACTGCTGCCAATTGGGATTCGGAAGCCAACCAGTGGACCGTGGAAGGCATCATCGAGGAAACTGGCGAGAAGCAGGTGTTTACCAGCAACTTCCTGCTGGGTTGCACCGGTTACTACAATTACGACAAGGGCTACAGCCCCGAATTTCCGGGTATCAAGAACTTCAAAGGTACTGTGGTGCACCCACAGCAGTGGCCTGAAAACCTGGACTACTCCGGCAAGCGCGTGGTGGTCATTGGCAGTGGTGCAACCGCGATTACCCTGGTGCCAGCCATGGCCGACACAGCAAGCCATGTGACCATGTTGCAGCGTTCGCCCACTTATATTGCCTCCATCCCGTCAGTGGACCCAGTTTCCGTGGTGCTGAAAAAATTCATGCCCGACACCTGGGTGTACAAGATTGGCCGTGCCCGCAATATTGGCTTGCAACGCCTGATCTTTAAGTTGAGCAAAGAACGCCCACAGGCGATCAAGCGTTTGCTGCTGGGGGCAACCCGTGCGCGCATGGGCAAAACCTTTGACATGAAGCACTTTACCCCCAGTTACAACCCATGGGATCAGCGCCTTTGCGTGGTGCCCGACGGTGATTTGTTCAAGGTGCTGAAAAAAGGCAAAGCCGACATTGTGACTGACCACATTGATACCTTTGTCAGCAATGGCATCAAGTTGAAAAGTGGTCAGGTTCTTGAGGCTGACATCATCATCACTGCCACCGGCCTTGACCTGCAAATTCTGGGTGGCCTGACCGCGCACGTGGACGGCAAGCCTGTGAACGTGGGCGAAGTGATGAGTTACAAAGGCGTGATGATGAGCAGCATTCCCAACTTCGCGATGGTGTTCGGTTACACCAATGCCTCTTGGACCTTGAAGGCGGATTTGGCGGCCGAATTTGTGTGCCGCGTGATTAACCACATGGACAAGCATGGCTACACCCGCGTGGTGCCCAACGCCGAGGGCGTTGAGGCCGATGACACCCCCATGTTCGACCTGGAAGCCGGCTACATGAAACGTGCTGCAGATCGCCTGCCCAAGCAGGGTCCGGCTGCACCGTGGACTGTGGTGAACAACTACCTGGCCGACCGCCCGGTGTTGAAAAAAGGCAAGATTGAAGATGGCGTGTTGGAGTTTGCAAAAGCGGGCGCAGCAACAGGCAAAAAATCTTCAGGTCGTAAGTCACAGGCCAAGCAGGCGGCTTGATTTCCGGCTTGACGGTCAGCGAGACAAAGACGTTTCCCTATTAAAAGATTCGGGATACCTCTTTGATCTGCTGGCCGTCGACCTTCACCCACCCCTTTGAATCGTTGATATTCACTTCAATCCAGCTTTCAGTCGCTGGTTGATTTACTAATCTCCAGCCGACACTTGATTCTGTAGGGCACTCCTTGAGTTCGTTGACGGTTTGTCCTATCGCTACAAGGCAGTGCCCCTCTGCAATCCACATCAGTAATCTGGGTTTGTCGCTAGCACTGATTTTTTTTTCAACCCATGTTATTGATTCGTCGTAATACCGGTCCGAGGGCAATTCCTTGATTTCACCAAACTCTCTGACCTGCACGGATTGGCTGCTAATGACTTCAATTTGTCCTGCGTTCAAAGCACGGGTAATTGAATTCTCAAAGGAAAGTGCCCCTTCTTTTTGAATCATCGCGTTGTTGGAAATGGCCGAGTCCTTGTTGGGGGCGACTCGCAGTTCAATCTGGTTTCCGATCGCCACGTATTCCGGGCGACCTTCACCGACGAAATTTTCATAAACAAAAGAAGTTTGTGTTCCAGTTGTATCGACGGAGCATGCGCATATCGCCAGAGTCGTGGTCAGCGTTGAGATTAAGCATGCTTTCATTTCGCGGCCCTTTGCGGTGGTGCAAGCAAAATACCTGGATGGTAAATTTGCGACCCCTTGAACTTGGTCAATACGCTACCGCGATTGTTGAATGAGTACGAGCAATGCACCCAGCCGGATTGGGGCGAATCAGGTAAATAATGTTCGAGAATCAACTGGTCAAAGCTCAAATTTTCCTTGATCCAATTCGCGACCTCATGAACAGTGTGGCCCTCTACGCGAAAGTCAACCGCCTCGCCTTTGGAGTGTTGTGAATTATTCGAACCACCCACAGCTCTGTTAACTGCTGGGCTTCTGTATGCGCTGTGAATAATCACTCTACGGTTGAAGTGTTTTCGCACCGGTTCTAGTATGTTCTCTGCTGCCCTGCGCAAGTTGCTTATTACTTTCGGATCTTTCGGAGTGTTGAACACACCGGTATTCGTCTTGGTGAGTTCTTCAAGATTGAAGTGAGCCGAAATACAATTTGGCAATTTGCCATCGCAAAAGTTTTTCATTGGAATATTTACTTGCGTTTGCTGGGATGCACGAAAGGGTATCAGTGCAAGCCCCAACTGCAAAAAGCTACTCAGAAGTGATGATCCCCTCGTTTAAAACCCACTTCGGTACCCAAGCCGATTCAAACCACGCGCGCTGCGCATGGCGCGTTCGCTGCGAAACTGGATTGCCTGTTCCATGTTGCCATCGCTGAAATTGCCGCCCAATGGTGTGTCAAACCCGCCATTCAAACCGCGGCTGGCCCGCTGCGCACGCGCAGTGCGAAATTGCGCCACCTGTTCCTTGTCCACCTCGAATTCGCCGCCCAGGGGAGTTTCCAGGGTGCCTGTGTCAAAGCTGTCCAGGCCACGGTTCAAGCCCAGCAGATCGTCTCGGCCGATGGTCAGCAATGCTTTGGCCAAAGGGAAATTGCCTTGGGCGCGAATGTCGTCGCGAAGTGTGTTCACTGCGATGATTTCCTCACCGTTTACAAAGTAATCAATCGGGCGGGGCACTTCGGGAAAGCGTTCTGCGAAGGCGGGTTGGATGGGCGCAGCGCCAATACCCAAGGCAATTAACAGACAAGTGTGTTTGAACATGAAGACCCCCGTGATGAGTACGTTTTCATCATCTAGAGTGATACTTAGGTGATGATGTTGTCTATCAGGCTTACCCTTCGCTCGAATTAGGTATGCCAGTCCACGAGTAAGCGCAATATCGCCTAAGATAGTTGGCCAATCACCTTACTTATCAACTTTGTCCAACCCGGTCGATCAAGACAGACAGCTTGAAGAACTGCCCTATGCATGGCGGCGCGTGGTGCTGTTTGCTGACAATATGGCGCAGGCCACCGTGGCCGATGCCATCGGCCGCAGTCCCAAGCAACAGCTCACGTGGATCGGCTTGGCTGCCTTGCCCTTGTTGCTGCCTTTTGGCATTCCTGGAGTGGCCACAAGCCTTGGGTACCTTACTTTTTTGCTGGGCGTGGGGTACGCCTTGGGGTTTGGTGTGCCCATTCCCAGAAAAATCGGTGAAAAGCGCCTGCCACCGAAAGCGGCCCAGGTGCTTAAAAGGTTTCTGGGTGTGTTTATCCGCCGGGTTGCGCCGCACAGCAAACCGCGCCTGTTCATCATGAGCCACCCGCGCATGCGTCCGGTGAATGGATTGGTCTTGGCGTTCGCGGGCTTGTGCATGGCCGCACCTGTGCCTTTTGCCTCATTCGACAATGTGCTGCCGGCTGCGGCCATGGTGTGCATCACCTTTGGTTTACGGGTGCGCGATGGAAGGCTGGTGCTGGCGGGCTACGTGTTCACGGTGCTGGCGGCTTTGCTGGTGGTGCTGCTGTGGTGGGGTGGCTATGCCGTGTTTGTGTGGGTTTCAAAGCAACCATGGGCCAGCCAATGGCTGGGTTGGCTTTTTTCCTGACAAGGCGCAAGCCGTAGCTGCGAACACGGGCTTAAGTTCGATAGAATCACCAGAACAACCCCAATCTGGAGCCGGATAGCACCATGACTACCAAACAAACGATTGATTTCTATTTCGACCTGACCAGCCCCTACAGCTACGTGGCTGCTGAACAAATCGAAGAAATTGCTGCCGCAGGTAATCGCACTGTGAATTACAAGCCCACCTTGCTGGGATTCGTATTTAAAAGCACAGGCAACACCGCGCCCATGATGAACCCGGCCAAGGGCAAGTATTCCGCGAAAGATTTCGCCCGCACCGCGCGTTTTCATGGCTTGAAAATCAATTGGCCCAAAAAATTCCCGATCAATGCCACCACCGCTTCGCGTGCCATTTTGCAGGTATTGAATACGCAGCCTGAAAAAGCAGGTGAGCTGACCCGCGCCCTGTATAAGGCTTACTTTGTCGATGGCCTGGACATTACCGAGGACGACGCAGTGGCCCAGGTGGCGAGTTCGATCGGTCTGGATGGTTCGGCTCTGATTGCGGGCGCCCAAACCGATGCCGTCAAAGAACAAATGAAGGCTGCAGTGCAGGAATCGATTGATGCCGGCATGTTTGGCGCACCTTATTTTGTGGTGGATGGTGAGGCTTTCTGGGGTCAGGACCGCATGGAGCAATTGCGCCGCTGGGTAGCACAGGGACCGTTCTAAACATGGCGGTTCTCGATTCCAACAACGTTAAAAACCGCCCTGATTTTGCGGCCAATCAGGCTGCACTGAAAACACTGGTTGACGAGCTCAAAGCCAATTTGGCGGTGGTAGCACAGGGTGGCGGAAAGGTGGCCAATGAACGGCACACAGCGCGTGGCAAGCTGCTGCCCCGCGAACGCGTGGCGGGTTTGCTTGACCCCGGTTCCCCTTTTCTGGAACTGGCACCCCTGGCAGCCTGGGGCATGTACGGTGGTGCTGCGCCGGGCGCGGGCGCCATTGCGGGCATAGGCCGGGTCAGTGGCGTGGACTGCATGATTGTGTGCAACGACGCCACGGTGAAAGGTGGTACCTACTACCCGCTCAGCGTGAAAAAGCATTTGCGTGCGCAGGAAGTGGCCGCAGAGAACAATTTGCCCTGTATTTACCTGGTCGACTCTGGCGGGGCCAACCTGCCGAATCAAGATGAAGTGTTTCCAGACCGAGATCACTTCGGAAGAATTTTTTTCAACCAGGCCAATATGAGCGCGCAAGGCATTGCGCAAATTGCGGTGGTCATGGGTAGCTGTACCGCCGGTGGTGCGTACGTGCCCGCCATGAGCGATGAAGCCATTATCGTGAAAAACCAGGCCACGATTTTTCTGGGTGGCCCACCTTTGGTGCAAGCCGCCACAGGCGAAATTGTCAGTGCCGAAGAACTGGGCGGTGCCGATGTGCACACACGCCTTTCTGGTGTGGCCGACCACTTGGCCGAGAACGATCAACATGCTTTGGAAATTGCACGCCGCATTCTGGCCAATTTGGGACGACCCGAGAAACGCTACCCATGGGCCTTGAGCGAATCCAGAGAACCCCTGTACAGCGCCGAAGAAATTTACGGCATTGTGCCAGTGGATGCAAAAAAGCCGTTTGATGTGCGCGACATCATTTCCCGCATGGTCGACGGCAGCGAATTCGATGAATTCAAAGCCCGCTTTGGTAACACGCTGGTGTGTGGTTTTGCCCGTTTGTATGGCATGCCTGTGGGCATTGTGGCCAACAACGGCATTTTGTTTTCCGAGTCAGCCCAGAAAGGCGCTCACTTTATTGAGTTGTGTTGCCAACGCAAGATCCCCTTGGTGTTTTTGCAAAACATCACTGGTTTCATGGTGGGCAAGAAAGTAGAAAACGAAGGCATCGCGCGCCATGGCGCAAAAATGGTCATGGCAGTGGCCTGCGCCAAGGTGCCCAAATTCACAGTGGTGATCGGTGGCTCCTTCGGTGCCGGCAACTACGGCATGTGTGGTCGTGCGTACAGCCCGCGCTTTATGTGGATGTGGCCCAATGCGCGTATCAGCGTGATGGGTGGCGAACAGGCTGCTGGCGTGTTGTCCACCGTGAAGCGCAACCAGATTGAAGCCAAAGGCGGCACTTGGAGCAAGGAAGAAGAAGCCGAATTCAAGGCACCCACGCTGAAGCAGTTCGATGAACAAAGCCAACCCTATTACGCCACGGCAAGGCTCTGGGACGATGGCTTGATCGACCCGGTGGATACGCGCCGAATTTTGGGCATGGCCATTTCCGCCAGCTTGAATGCCGAGATTCCGGAAACCAGGTTTGGCGTCTACAGAATGTAAAAGCGCGGATGTAAATGCGCAGAACGTAAATACGCACAAGAATAAAAACGGAGACCTTAAGATGACAGAGCAAGCCAATGAAAAACCGGTGATTGAAACCCGCAAGGGAAAATCCGTGTGGCTGACGCTGAACCGCCCGCACATTAAAAACGCCATGAACGGCGAAATGATTGCCATGCTGGTGGAGGCCTTTCAACGTTTGGGTAGCGACCCTGACACGCGCGCGATTGTGCTGGCTGCGAATGGTGACGCATTTTGTTCTGGCGCCGATTTAAGTTACATGATGCAAATGGCGCAGCAGGCGGCCAGCAACCAGCAAAGTGGATTGACGCTGACCAGCCTGTTTCGCGGCATTGCCGAATGCCCCAAGCCCGTGGTGGCGCGTGTGCACGGCTTGTGCCTGGCAGGTGCCACTGGTTTGGTCAGTGCCAGCGACATTATTGTGGCCAGCAACAATGTGAAATTCAGCTTACCGGAAGTCAAGCGTGGTTTGATACCCGCCACCATCAGCCCCTATGTGGTTCAAGCCATGGGTGTGCAGGCTGCGCGCCGCTACTTCATCACCGGCGAAACATTCACGGCTGAGAAAGCGTACGAGTTGGGCATGGTGCATGAACTGACCACGCCCGACACACTCGATGCGAAGCTGGAATCGATTCTTGCCGAGCTGGACAGTTGCGCCCCCGATGCAATGGCGGCGTGCAAAAAACTCGTTCGCGATGTATCACGCATGGACATCACCGCCGATGAAACACACGCCGATGTGGCTGCTCGACTTGCTGATGTGCGCGGCAGTGCCGAAGCCGCCGAAGGCATGATGGCTTTCATGGAAAAACGCAAACCGAAGTGGGTTGGCTAAAAAGGTTATTCACACAATGTTCACCAAAATACTGATTGCCAACCGTGGCGAAATAGCCCGCCGAATCAACCGCACCGCGCAAGCCATGGGTATTCAAACCGTGGCGGTGTATTCCACAGCTGACGCGCAGGCCCTGCATGTGCAGGAATGCAATGAAGCGGTGTGCCTTGGCGAGCCCGAGGCTGCGCAGAGCTACCTGAATATCGACAAAGTGATTGCAGCAGCCCGGCAAACCGGTGCGCAGGCCATTCACCCTGGCTACGGTTTTCTGTCCGAGAATGCCGCCTTCGCGCAGGCTTGTGCCGACGCACACATCACATTCATTGGCCCCGGTGTGCAAGCCATTCGCATCATGGGCAGCAAAAGCGAGGCCAAGGCCTGTGTGCAGCCAGCGGGTGTGCCGCTGATTCCCGGATACTTTGGCGCAGACCAATCGCTGAATACCTTGCAGGCTGAAGCTGAGCGAATTGGTTTTCCGCTGATGATCAAGGCGGTGGCCGGCGGTGGTGGCAAGGGCATTCGAATTGTCAGCAGTGCAGGCGATTTGCAAGCCGCACTTGAAAGTTGCCAGCGCGAGGCAAAAAACGCATTTGGCGACGCCACGGTGATGCTTGAAAAACAGATTATCCAGCCTCGCCATGTGGAAGTGCAGGTGTTTGCCGACACCTACGGCAATGTAGTGCATCTGTTCGAACGCGATTGCTCGGCACAGCGCCGCCACCAAAAAGTGATTGAGGAAGCGCCCGCATTCGGGCTCACCGAGCAACAGCGTGAAGCCTTTGGGCGAACAGCGGTGCAAGTGGTCAAGGCCGTGAATTATGTGGGCGCTGGCACGGTTGAGTTTTTGCTGGATGCGCGCGGCGAGTTCTATTTCATGGAAATGAACACCCGCTTGCAGGTGGAGCACCCGGTGACTGAAATGATCACCGGGTTCGACCTGGTCCAATGGCAAATTGAAATTGCGGCAGGTTTGCCTTTGCCTGCGACCCAGGAAACCATTCACATTGACGGCCATGCGTTTGAAGCGCGCTTGTATGCCGAAAACCCGGAGCAGGGGTTTTTGCCTGCCATTGGTACAGTTGAATTGTGGGAAGCACCCGATGCAATCGAGTTTCGCACCGGTACGCACGCAGGCCGAACAGCAGGCGTTCGCCTCGATTCTTCCATGCGCTCTGGCTTGGCCGTGTCGCCTTATTACGACCCCATGGTGGGCAAACTGATTACCTGGGCACCCACACGCGATGTTGCATTAAAAAAACTGGCTGACGCATTGGCACAGCTGCGTTGTGTCGGCGTAAAAAACAACCTGGCCTGGTTGCGCAGTTTGTGCCTGCACCCGGAATTTGCAGCAGGTGGTTACGACACCGGATTGATTGACCGGATGACCATGGGAGCAGTCGTTGTGAATAACCCCATCGATACGCACACCCTGCACGCCTTGGCGGGCCTTGCACGTTGGGCGTTGCACCAGCATGCGCATGCAAGCAGCACGAGAGACCCGCTCGCCATGCTGGATGGTTTTTACTCCAGCTCGCCCCCCTTGCGGGAAGACCGCTGGTTGAACCGCGACATTGCTGTGGCCACGCACACACATGTGTCGGTGCGTGGGCAGAAAGCCCATATTCAATGTGCTGGCTCGGCTTTGCAACTTGCTCTGAGCGAGCAAGATGACCGCAGTGGCTTGCCGCGTTTGAAAGGGCTTGTTGAGAATGGCCCCCATGCTGGCAGCACATTTGATTTGATTTGGCATGGCGACAACCTGCACGTGCATGTGGGCGCAGAGCAAACCAATCTGCAATGGCAAAACCCGGCCCACATTCGCGCCGACCAGGGGCATGACGCCCACGGTGTGGCCGCGCCCATGCCTGGCAAGGTGTTCGCCGTGTTTGTAAAAGTGGGTGACAGGGTGAAAAAAGGTCAGCCTTTGATTGGCCTGGAAGCCATGAAGATGGAGCACACCTTGAATTCGCCCTGCGATGGTGTGGTGCAGGCCATTCCGCACCCGGTGGGTGACCAGGTGACCGAGGGCACTGAGCTGATTCATTTTTCAGAAGACGACACGGCAAAATGAGCATGATCAAACTTCCTTCGCAGGTGACTCTGGTTGAGGTTGGCCCACGCGATGGCCTTCAGAACGAGAAAACGCCCATTTCCACCGCCATCAAGGTGGAACTGTGCAAGCAGTTGATCGAGGCGGGAATTCACAGGCTGGAGGCTGCAGCGTTTGTGTCGCCCAAGTGGGTGCCGCAAATGGCCGATGGCGCGGATGTATTGGCTGGCCTTCGAGCCCTGCCCGATATACAGGATCGTACAGTGTCCTACTCGGCCCTGGTGCCCAACCTCAAGGGCATGGAAGCTGCGATTGAAGCAGGCGTGCAAGAGGCAGTCGTGTTCACAGCTGCCTCGGAAGCATTCACGCAAAAAAATATCAATTGCACCATTGCAGAAAGCATTGAGCGCTTTAAACCTGTGGCCGCATTGGCCCAAGCCCACAATATTCACCTGCGCGGCTCCATTTCATGTGCGCTGGGTTGCCCCTACCAAGGTGAGGTGCCGGTGCAAAGTGCTGCAGAGGTGGCCTTGCGTTTACGTGACATTGGCGTGCAAGAATTTGATGTGGCAGACACCATTGGTGTGGGCACTGCCTTGCGGGTTAGCCATGTGTTCGAGGCGGTGGGTTACAGCGTGGGTTTGAACAATGTGGCGGGCCATTTTCACGACACCTACGGTCAAGCCCTGGCCAATATTCTGGCAGCCCTGCAGTTGGGTGTATCCACTTTTCACAGTTCGATTGCCGGCCTGGGCGGTTGCCCTTATGCCAAAGGGGCAACTGGCAATGTGGCCACCGAAGATGTGGTTTACCTGTTGCAGGGCATGGGCATTGAAACCGGCCTGAACTTGAACAAACTGGTGCAAACCGGCGCGTGGATTTCAGGCAGCATTGGCAAGCCTTACATGAGCCGTGCAGGCCGTGCGGTGTGGAATAAATTGAATGCGGAAACAAGTGCTTGAGTGCTCAGGGAAGTGACCCCCGAAATCATCAATTTGCCTTGCTTATTTTCTACGAATTCTAGGAATGGCCATAAACACCGCAACACCTTGTTCCTGGCTGTTGCGCCCGATGTAAAGCTCAATGCGAATGGCTTTGGCCCGAATTTTCATGTGCGCCAAACCACGCCCGCGCCCCAGTGTGTTGTGGGGCATACCCACGCCGTTGTCGCTGATGCTCAGCAGCACTTTGTCATTCGCTTCATCCCAGCGCACACTCAGTTCAATCTTGCTGGCTTTGGCGTGTTTCAGACTGTTGGCAAAAATTTCCTGAACAATTCGCAGTAAATCGAACAAGTCGCGAGAGCTGTAGCCCTCCAGTTTTGGAATGTCAGCCACACTCCACAGCAGCGTCACACCGCTGGCTTTCAAGCGGCGTTCATAGCGCCACCGGAAGTTACCCAACAGCGCCAGCAGGTCGTCGCTTTGTGGGTCGAGTGAATCAATTGCCATGCGCAAATCGTCCAGGCATTCCTGCAATACATCGCGCATTTCATCCTGGCTCAAGGGCTTGGTTTCGCTCAGGTTCAAGGCCGATACCAAACTGGAACCCACCCCATCGTGAATGTCTTGCATAATGCGCCGCCGTTCATCGTCCTGGGCACGTTGCTGCTCAATTTTTCGCAGTAAATTGAATTGGCGAAACAGCTGTTGTTCACGAATCGCCAACTCCGAATTCAGCGAGTCGTTGGATGTTTTCAGTTCTTGCAACAAAGCGCGGTAGCGCCTGAAAATAACCCAGCAAGCCGACACAAACAACAAAATGCCGGTGTACTGCGAAAGCAGTATGGATTCAATCGGCAGCAGGTTCAGCATGGTGGCCAAATCACGAATGCTGAGCAAAACAAACAGCAGCGAGCTGCAACCCAGTATGGCGCCTTCAAAGTTGCGCGTACGCCAGGAATGGCTCAGCAGCAGCACGTTGAGAGCAAACACCACCGGAATTACCGGCAACAGCAGCCAGAATGTGAAATTCAGGATTTGCTCGCTGCCCGCCACAAAGGTGATCAGCGACACTGCCACTGCATAAGCCAGCAGGCCCTTCGGAATCCAGGTCCAGCCCAGGTTCATGTAGCGGATCAGGAACAGCCCATACAGGCAGGCAAACCAGGCATGCAGGCTGTGTACCAACTGGCCCCACTGCGCGTGGGGTAGGGGAATCCAGTCCATGAAATAGCCCGTGTTGCGAACCGCAAAAACAATCACGGCAAGGCTGAAGAAAAAGAACCCTTCCTGTTCCCGAAATACCCGTGCAAACAACAGCAGCAATACACCACTGGCAAATGCCACCAAGGTGGCCAGCATCGACCCGGTCACCTGCCAGCGGTACGAGGATTCATACATGGGTTCAAGTGCGCTATTGGGTCCCAGCCACACCCTTCCCAGCCCACTTCGGTAGTTTTTGTAACCCGCCACCTGAATCAACAAGGTGTTGTTGCCCGGGGTGAGCAGGTCGGGCGAAAACTGGAACAGGTAAGGGTAATTCCAGTGTCGGGTAATGTTGCCTTCCAGGGTGCCCAGCCCGCCAATCCAGTGACCATTCAAATATGCATGGGCATTCATGATGGCCCTGGGCATGAATACCGCGTTGGGAACGGGTTTGTCGGGGTCCAGGCGAAAATCGATTTGATACCAGCCCTGACCTTCAAATGAAGGTTGTGTCGTGTCCCAGGAATCGGGAAGTACCACGGTTTTTTTTGCGTTCAGTGACAACACATCACTGGCGCTCAACGTGGGGTCATTGGAGAAAAGTACCTTGGCCTGCTGAAACAGATAGGCTTGCTGATGTGAATTCTTGTCACCCAGGGCGGGCAGTGGGGCTTTGAATGTGCCCAACAACGCCACAACCAGTGTCGCCACAAAAAGAAGCAGGAAACGCCCAATAAACAGGCGGTCAGCGGGAGTCAGGTTCAAAGGTCAAGCAGCCCCAGAAGGGTGGCTTCATACACCGCTTCAGACCTGCTGTGCACGTGCAGTTTTTTGTAAATGCGCTTCACGTGAGTTGCCACCGTGTGGGTTGAAATACCCATTTGCGCTGCAATTTCCTGCGCTGTAAAACCGCGGGCCACTTGTTGAATCACCTTCAATTCCCGGTCGGTAATGCTGCATGCTTTTTGCGATTCATCTTGATCGGCCTTGCTTTGAGCACAATCGGCATCGACAGGGCGCGGCATTTGCATTTTTGACAGCAACTGGCGTGCAATCAATGGGCTAATGGGCGAACCCCCATTGGCTACTTCGAGAATGTGCTCAATCAATTCTTCGTTGGAATAGTCTTTCAGCAGGTAGCCGCTTGCGCCGGCCTCCAGGCTTCTCACCACGTGGTCTTCATCACCAAATGCAGTAATCACCAGGCACTCTGTTTCGGGTTTGTGTTTGCTAAGCCACTCAATCACCTCAATGCCTGATGAATCGGGCAAACCCAAATCGATCAGCGCAACTTTCGGGTTGGTCATGAACAACAGGGAGTAGGCGTCTTGAACGGTGCTGGCCACGCCCAGCAATGTCATGTGAGGGGAGGAGTCAATCACGCGGGTCAGGTGGTCTTGCGTGGCGGGTTCATCCTCGACCAAGATCACGCCGACTGGCTTGGCTTCAATGTGATCAAGATCTCGCGCGTTCATGATTTGCCGGTTTAGGTGTCCAAAGGTAATTTGAGCAGAAAACGGGTGCCTTGCCCAGCCTCAGCGTGAATATCGATGCTGCCCCCCAAAGCGCTCGCACGTTGTTTCAGGTTTTTCAAACCCCTGCCGTGCTGGCTTCTTTCCAGTACAAATCCTACGCCGTTGTCTTGAATATGAACACCCACATATTTTGGTCCCCTTGAAACATGCAGGCTTACTTCGCTGGCGTTGGCGTGTTTCAAAATGTTGGTGAAAATTTCCTGAACAATGCGCAGAACATGCAGGCAGTTGCGTGCATCCAGGTAGGGAATGGGGGGTATGTCTTCATCAATCACCCAATGCAGCCGAATGCCTGCACTGCGCATGTTGTCAGCAATTCGGTAACGGAATGCGCCCAGCAAGGTAGTCAGGTCCTGTTCAATCGGTTCGAGCGAGTCGATGGTCAGCTGCAAATCCCGCAAGCCCGATTCAAGCAGGTTCAAGGTGTTTTTGCGATTGAAGTTGGAGGATTGAAGGTGGTGAATTGCGGCCACCAGGTGAGCACCCAAACCATCGTGCATGTCGGCCATCAAACGTTGGCGCTCTGCCATTTTCACCTTGTCTTCATCAATTTTTTGCAAGCGCTGGTATTGCGCTGCCAGTTCGGCCTCCCGCTCCATCAGGCGATTCTGAAGTGTTTCATTGAAACGATCCGACTCAGCCAGCAAACCGCTGTAGCGGTCGATCAAAAAGTAGCTCATGGCCAGAAACATGGCAATGCCCATGTACTGGTTCAAAAAATAACCGTCGAAGGGCAAAATGCCTGCGAGAAAAAGCAGATCAGACACGCTCAAGGCCATGTAACACAGCAAGCCGAATCCGAAGGCGTGCGGTGCCAGCGACTGCTTGCTGTTGCCATAGCGCATCAGTTGCAACACATTCCAGCTGTACATGCACAAGCCAAGAATGCCGTAGTAGCCCACCAGGCGCAGTGCCCAGTTTTCATTGATCATCAGCAGCACCGGAAAGCTTGCTGTGTAGGCGCCCCATATTTTCCATTCAAGCCTGTGTTTGGGAACACGGCAATACAGCAGAATCAGCAGCACCACCGCACTGGCAAACACCAGCAAACCACCTTGGGTAATTTGTATCCACAGCCCATGTTCAACGGGTGGAACTGTGGTCAAAAATGCCAGGTTTCGAATGCCCCACAAAAAACAGGTGGCAGCCAGCAACATCAACAGGCCGCTGCGTGTTTTGCCCATGCCAATCAGAATGGTCAATACAATGCCTGCGCCCAACACAAAGGCTGTGCTCAGGTAAACCGAGGTCACCTGCACCTCGTAACGAGAACGGTAGGCCTCGCGCAGGTTTTCATCCGAGCCCAGCCAAATTGAAGACAAGCCCGCCAAATAGTCGGGAAAGGCTCGCACTTGAATGGCCAGTGTATTTTTGCCAGGCTGCAAAACCCGGGCACTCAGGTTCAAGATTTGGGGACGATTCCAGTTGCGCTCTGCATATTCGCCTGTCATGGGGCCAAAATAGCCTATGCGCTCGCCATTCAGGTACACCTCCGCATTCATGGCAAAGCGTGGAATGTACAGCGCTTCAAGGCGGCTGTCGGGCAGCACAGTGAAGTCAAGTTCATACCAGTAAAAACCGCCGGGACCACGCAACTTGTCGTCGATTCGATGAGGCAATAACACCACCGTGGCTGTTGCCAGGTGCGCGGGTGGCTCGGCTTGGTAATCAGTGTGGGCCGCAAAGCGCGCCATGCTCAATTCAATGGCGCTGGGATCCGAGGGTGTGGCCTTGGCAATTTGGTAAAAGAGCAGGGCAGCACCGCTTAATGCGATACACACGGCCAATACATAAAAAAGGCCAAGTCGTTGTACCCAGCTTGACGCGGGCTTCAGTTGGGCACCTGGCATTGTTTCAGCAGTCTTTTAAATTGATCAATCCCAAGGCATTGGCGCGGTGAACTGCGCTGGTGCGGGAATTCACTGCAAGTTTTTTGTAAATGCGTTTGATGTAAGTGCTGATGGTGTTAATCGACACACCGAGAATATCGGCGATTTCAGCTTGCATAAACCCCTTGGCCACCATTTCCAGCACCTGTTGTTCGCGTTCGGACAAAGGTGTGAATTCGTGATTCGCTGCTGTTTTGCTGGTAGGGAGTTGATCGGGTGTGGGCACCCCACGAAACCGGTTCAGCAACCGCCTGGCAATCACAGGGCTTATTGGAGAGCCACCTGCGCGCAGTTGTTTCAATCGATCAAGAATGTCGGCAGTGCGCGTGTCTTTCGTGAGGTAGCCCGTGGCCCCTGCTTCGATGCTTGATATTACATGTGATTCATCACCGAACACGGTTAGCACCATGCTCTCGCAACCGGGCATGTGCTGATGAATGTGGGCAATCAACTCCAGCCCACTGCCATCGGGCAGGCCCAAATCGACCAGCACCACTTCGGGTTGCAGTTCTTCAACCACAGCCATGGCTTCTTTCAATGTGTAGGCCTGCCCAACCAGGTTCAGTTCAGGGTGGGTTTCAATGGCCAGGCGCAGCGCTTGCTGAATGCGGTCATCGTCATCCACCAGCATCACGCGGATGGTGTTTTGCCCAACTTCTGTTCTGCTTTGTATGTTCATTGGATCAGTTGGTTGACTTCAATAATCGGCATCATCACCGCCAGTACAATCAATAACACGATCAGGCCCATCACCAAAATAAGTATGGGTTCCATCAAGCTGGTGAGCCACATCGCCTTGCGTTCCACCTCGGTACGCTGGCTGTCTGAGGCACGTTCCAACATGGCAGCCAGTTGCCCTGTGGCTTCGCCGCTTGCCACAAGGTGGGTCAACACCGGCGGAAACAAACCGCTTTTTCCCATGGCCTTGCTCAAGCCACTGCCTTCTTTTACGCGCTCCTGAACATCGACCATGGCCAGTTGCAAGGCACTGTTGCCCAATGTGCGGTTTGCGGCGGCCAAGGCTTTCAAAATCGGAACGCCGCTGCCCACCAATATCGAGAGTGTCGAGGCCAAGCGTGCTGTGTTCACTGCGCGAATGAATGGGCCCACCACCGGAATGGTCAACACGAATTCATCGAATTTCAGTTTGAAGGCCTTGTTTTTCAGTGCATTGCGAAACAGGTAAATCGCCAGCGCCAGCACCAATGCCATTAACCATCCCCAGTCGCGAAGCAGGTCGGAAAGGGCAATCATCACCACCGTGAGTGTGGGCAGTGCCTGGTTGTTGCTTTCAAACACCGACACCACCTGTGGCACCACATAGGTCAACAAGCCGATCACGACCATCAATGCGACCACGGTCACAATGGCTGGGTAAATGAATGCGGCGCTTACCTTTTGCTGCAGGGCTTGACGGGCTTCCAGCGCATCGGCCAGTTTGGACAATACGCCGCCCAAATCACCGGTGTTTTCACCCGCGGCCACCGTGGCCACGTACATTTCAGGAAAGGCTTTCGGATATTGCGCAAGCGCCTGGCTCAGTGGTGTTCCTGAAACAACTTCTGAGCGAATGCTGTTGATGCGCTCCCGAATCAAGGGTTTCTCAGCCTGCTCAACCAGCGCAGCCAGGGCTTGGGCCAGTGCCAGGCGGGCTTGCAGCAGGCTGGCCAATTGCCGTGTCAACAACACCACTTCGCGGTTGCTCAGTTCCCGGTCAAAGCGCCCCGCCTTCTTGCCGGTCATTTTCGCGCTGCCCACCTCCAGCACTTCAATCGGGGTCATGCCCTGCATGCGCATCTGGTTGCGTGCTGCTCGGGGGGAATCGGCCTCCATCGAGCCTTTCACTGTTTTGCCTTGGGCGTTCAATGCCTCGTATCGAAAAACTGCCATGTTTGCCTGGTCTCTTGTTTAGTCTCTCGTGACTCGAAGCAGTTCTTCCAGCGTGGTGGTGCCACTGGTCACCCAGCGTTGGCCGTCTTCCCGCATGTTCTTCATGCCCTTGGCCTGTGCGCGCTGGCGCATTTCGGCTTCCGAGATTTCGTTGTGCACCATGGTGCGCAATTCATCGTCAATCGTAAACAGTTCGTATACACCGGTACGGCCTATGTAGCCTGTGTGGCCACACTGGTCGCAGCCATTGGCATGCCAGTGGGTGTGACCTTGTTCATCCAGTGTGCTGGTTTTGCAATGTGGGCAAAGGCGGCGTACCAGGCGTTGGGCCAATACACCCAAGAGGCTTGAGGACAACAAAAACGGTTCAACGCCCATGTCGACCAAGCGCGTAACAGCACTCACGGAATCGTTGGTGTGCAGGGTGGCCAAAACCAAGTGCCCCGTCAGTGACGCCTGCACGGCAATTTGTGCGGTTTCAAGGTCGCGGATTTCACCAATCATGATTACGTCTGGGTCTTGGCGCAAAATTGCGCGCAAGGCCTTGGCAAAAGTCATGTCGATTTTCGCGTTCACTGGTGTCTGGCTAATGCCAGGCAAATCGTATTCCACAGGGTCTTCCACGGTCATTACATTCGTAGTGGAAGAATCAATGCGCGACAACGCAGCATACAGCGTGGTGGTTTTGCCCGACCCCGTTGGACCCGTTACCAAGATAATGCCATGTGGCATGTTGCACAGCCGGTCCATTTCCTTCAGGGTGTGCTCGGGCATGCCCAAGCGGCTCAGTTCAAGCCGGCCAGCTTCTTTGTCCAGCAAACGCAGCACCGCACGTTCGCCGTGGCCTGTGGGCAAGGTTGAAACACGCACATCCATTGGTTTGCCGCCGATACGCAGGGTAATGCGGCCGTCTTGCGGCAAACGTTTTTCTGCAATATCCAGGCTGGCCATGATCTTGATGCGTGAAATCAGGGCCGAGTGCAATTCACGGCGGGGTTGCAACACATCGCGTAACGTTCCATCCACCCGGAATCGCACCGCTGAGTGGGTCTCGAACGCCTCAATGTGAATATCCGATGCACCATCGCGGCTGGCCTGCGTCAGCAAGGCGTTGATCATTCGAATAATCGGTGCGTCGTCTTCGGTTTCCAGCAGGTCTTCCACGGCTGGAATGTCTTGCATCAACTGGTCCAGGTCCAGGTCGCCTGCCACTTCATCGGCCACAGCCGCCGCGCTGGTTTCCTGGTTTGAGTAAGCCTGGTTGATTGTTTTTTCAAGCACCACGGCGTCTTCGCAAAACACCCAGTCAATGGGGCAGGGCGCAACGCGTTGCGCCTCGATTAGCGCGTGGCTGGGCGTGCGTGGGCTGAAAGCCAAACGCCACAATTCACTTTGTGCATCCAGGCACAGCACCTGGTTTTGCCGGGCAAAACCGTAGTGCAGGCGGCCAACTGTTTGTGGGTTGAAGCGCAGTTCCATCAGGGTGTATTTCCTGAAGTTCGGCCACGAATTATGCGGCCGCCATTGGGCCCTACCTCCGAATTGCTGCTGCTTTCACCGGCGCGGGGAATCACCAAAATACGGTTGCTGGGCGTGAGGTTGATCGAATCACCATTGGCTTGGGCAGGCGCCACTGCGTTGGGCTTGGCCACATCGGCAGGGCGGCGGCTTGGCAGCACGGGCGCCTCCATATTGGGCAAGCCAAAGCGTCTCTCGGGCTGGTTTTCCTGTTGCAACTGGCGCATGTAATCGTAGCGATTGGTCACAATGCTTTGGGCCTGGTCTTCGTTGCGAACCACCACGGGGCGCAAAAATACCATCAGGTTGGTTTTCTGGCGACGGCGGTTGTCGTAGCGGAAAAACTGCCCAAGCACGGGTACGTCGCCCAAGCCTGGAACCTTCTCTTCATTACCGGTTACGCGGTCTTCAACCAAACCACCCAGCACAATAATGTTGCCTGTTTCTACCAGCACATTGCTTTCAATGGATCGCTTGTTGGTGATGATGCCCGACACGTTGGTGCTGTCCACCACCGAACTGACTTCCTGAAAAATACCCAGCTTGACGATGCCACCCTCAGACACCTGCGGTTTTACACGCAAGGTCAGGCCCACATCCTGTCGCTCAATGGTCTGGAATGGGTTGACGGTTGCACCGTTGCCACCGCTGTTGGTGAATTGCCCGGTAATGAAAGGCACGTTCTGGCCAATCACGATTTTGGCTTCTTCATTGTCCAGCGTCAGAATGTTTGGAGTAGATAGAATGTTGGCGTTGGCCTTGCTTTCCAGCGCACGGGCCAAAAAGCCCAGATTGGAAATGGTACCAATGCCGGGAATATTCACTTGTCCGTCAATCACACCGATATTCAGGCCGCGGCCCACAGAGCCCAGGTTGGTGGCTGCACCCAAAATATTGCTGCCAGAACCTGGGTCGTTGAAGTTGGTGCCACCAATGACGCGTACACCGTCGGCGCCCACGCCCGACAAGCCTTGAAATTGAATGCCAAACTCGGCAGCTTTGTCGGTGGACACTTCAACAATCAATGACTCTACGAATACCTGTGCGCGGCGCACATCCAGCTTTTCGATGATGGAGCGCAGGTTGCGGTAAATCGGTTCGGGTGCGGTAATAATCAGCGAATTGGTGGATGGGTCGGCCTGCACAATGCCGCCGTTGTTCAAGTCCACATTGCCCGAAGCGGCACTCAATTGCCCGCTGGAGGTGCCACCACCCAGCGAAGACCCCAGGCTGCTGGAACCACCGAGGCCAGCGCTGCCGTTGGTAATGTTGCGTGTGCTGTTGTTGGTGTTGGAGGTGTCACCTCCCAATCCACCAGCAATGCCGCCGCCAGACAATGAACTTAGCCCGGAAGAACTGTTGTTGTCGGAAATCGGGCTGCTGCTGAGCACAGCCTGCAACGTTTTCGCCAGCTTGGCTGCCTCGGCATTTTTCAGGTACACCACCCACACATTGCCGGGTTGTTTGGTGGGTTGGTCCAGTTTTGCAATCAGGGCCTTCGCCAGATTCAGTCGGGCTTTGCTTGGCGTACGCAGCAACAGCGAGTTGGTGCGCGGGTCGGCCATCACAGACAATCGTTGACCCGCATCCACCGCGGCACCCGTACCCCTGTTGCCTTCATCCAGCATGCGGCCCAGAATGGCGGCCAAATCCACTGCCAGGGCATGCTCAAGGGGTACCACTTCCAAGTCGCCTGAATATGGGCCATCAATGCTGGCAATAATGCGGGCGATTCGTTGCAGGTTGTCTGCGTAATCGGTGATCACCAAGGTGTTGTTGTTGGGGTAGGCGGCAATCGTGTTGTTGGGCGCAATCAAAGGGCGTAGCACTGGCACCAGCGCGGTGGCCGATTCATAGTTCAGCTGAAACACCTGGGTCACGATCGCATTGCCGCTTTGGCTCATGGCTTTGCGGGGGTCTACACTGTCGGCTTGCACCTTGGCATCGTTTTCAGGCAAAACGCGGGCGATGCCGCCGCTTTCAACAATCGTGAAACCTTGCAGGCGCAGGGCAGCCAGCAGGGCATTCTTGGCATCGGCCGCGCTCAAGGGTTGGGGCGAAACCAGCGAAATCGTACCGCGCACGCGGGGGTCTACAACGAATGTTTGATTGGTGAACGAACCAATTGCGCGCACCACGGCGTCAATGTCTGCATTCACAAAGTTCAATGCAAACTTGTCTTCCTGACTGTTTTGCACCCGCGCTGTGCTTTGAAGGTTCAGGTTTTGTGCATGGCCTGCAACACCCAGTCCCAAGCCCATCGAAGCCAGTGCAATGCTCAAAAGCGAGCGTTTCATTTGTCCCATGCGTGCAGTGTTCAAGCTCACTGTTCCTTTTATTTTTGCTTCTTTCATCAAAATACACCCAAGCGATAGCGATCGCCTTCAAGTCGTCCCATCTGGCTGAGCAGGCCTGTCAACGCATCTTTGCTGCGTTCTTGTGCACTGGCATACCCATTGAATACAAATCGTTGTCCGTTCGTCCACTGACCACTTCCCTCCAGCATCAAGGGGCCTTTGTTGGTCGCCAGTGTCATGTCTAATCTTGTATCAGGATTTCCTGTCACGGTGATGACATATTCACCCAAGGGTCGAATACTGGCCAGCGCCGATTGGGCATCCAGCCATTTCAGCGTGGCATTTATGCTCTTGCCGCTTTGCCATTCAAGCCAGCTTAACTGCAACAGGCCCTCGGGTCGAATGGTATTGAAGGGCGCACCTGTTGCCCCCAGCCAGGCTGCGGGCATGCGAAGCTCGCCACCACTCACAGTAATACCTGCGCCGGTGAATCCCAGATGCAAAGGCTGTACGAATTTCGGGTGTGTTATTTCAATTCCCAGCCAGCTTGCATCGCCACCCAGTCGAAGGTGCCAGGCCAAAGCCTCTGGAATGGCATATACCCGCGCGCCATCGGACAGGCCCAACTGCATTTGCCCAGCCCACACCGACCCATGGCTGCTCAACACCCGAACCTTGCCGCCGCTTGCAGATTCAATGCTGCCCGATACGGCATACACCGGGTAGTTCCACACCAGCACAGCCAGGGCAATCAAGGCAAACGGCCACAACCCACGCAAACGTTTCATTGGGGGGCGCCTGTGTTTCCTTGGCTGGCTGGCAACAAGGTAACGTAACCTTTCAACACACCGGCTTGCACTTTCTCCACCTCGGCCTGGTTCAAGGTGATGCTGGAAATGGCCTCGGCACGCGCCATCCAGGCCAGAAAACCACTGGCTGGGACATTGTCGAATTCCACCCGAATGTCGCCTTCCTCGGTGCGCACCAGTGTGGCTTGCTCGGCTATGCCCTGTTCTTCAAGTAGCTGTTGCAGGCGTGCCTGCAAATCGCTTTCAGGCACTACAACGCGCGATCGTGCACCTCGCAGGGCTTCCAGGTCTTGCGCAGCGCGCATCACCTGGCCTGCCTTGTCCACCAGCGCGGCTTGGTTGGTGGGGCCTTGTTGTATGGTCAGGAGTGCAGGTTCAATGAGTACAAACCAGGCAATCAGCACCGCTGCCAATGCGCCGCCATACGTCACCAGTTTTCGTTCCCTGCTGTTTAGCTGGTCCAGTTGGGCCTGTGCTTTGTTCAGCAAATCATTGGGTTTCATCGCGCCGCTCCCTTCTTCACTTGCAGCACAGGCAAGTTGGATTGCGCGCCGATCAGCCACTTGGCATCCAGCCTTCGGGCTTTCAGTTTTTGCAAGGCAGCGCCTTGCTGGTCTTCAGAAATATTGGCATTGAACCGCACGCTCAGTGTGTTCTCAGCCCAGGCAAAATCGACCATGCTGTTAAAAGGCGCCAGCTCCATGGCCAATCCCACCTCGTGAAGCAGGGCACTTGCGCCCTGGGCATTGCTGGTGTCCAGCCCAGCGTTCAGATTGCGTTTTTCTCGTTCAATCAATAACAAGGGGTCGGCCACCATGGGCGTGTTGGGCAAGGCCTGGGCATAGCTCTCGGCAATTTGGGTTTCAATGGCTGCATTGGCACTTTCAATTTTAAAGGCCAGTACATTCAGGCCCAACACCGCAACGGCCATCAAGGCCAAGGCTGGGGTGAGCAGCTTGCGCAAGCCAGCTTGGTTGGCCATTGGGCGCATGCCCATCTTTCGAAGTTCGTCTGCGTTCAGCAGGCTTTTGTTCAACAGCCTCGGCAAAGGCTCGATGGGTGCACGTGTATTGGCGCGTATTTTATTCTCGCCCATGGCCCCGTCCACCTGGCTGCTCAACCAGGTGTAGTCTGTGTTGTTCAATTCAATCACGGGGGCACCGGCTTGCTGCAATCGACGTTGCAGCATCACTTTCAACACGGCTGCCTGGGCAGTGGGTGTCAGCAAGGGCGTATCAATGCCATCTACCAAAATAAAGTCTTGCCCGCTCAGCCATGCAGCGCCCTCGTTGCCAGTGCGTTCCCGCAATGTCTCGCAGCTTAGGCCTGCCAGCTTCAAGCCCTGTTGTGCGCAGCTGCTGACAATGCTGCGTGCACGTGTTTTTCCCAGCACGGCAGCCAGCTTTGCCCCACCCAAGTGCTTGGGCAGGTTGGGCCACAGGCTCACGTGGTTTTCTTCGGGCTCGTTCAACAGGTAAGGCTCAACCAGAAAGGGCAGCGCCTCTTTCAGTTTGTTGCCAGTCAACTTGGGAGGCACCACAGCAAATAGCCCCACTTCGGTGGGGTTCACCAACACCAGGCAAGGCAGGTCTTTGGGTAGTTTGTTCAGGGCCTCTTCGCCACCGTGCAATTTGTCACCGCTTCGCGCCAGCACCTCATAGCGCAGCCGGATCATGCGGCCCTCCTCTTCGGCACGGGCTTGGTCAAGGGCCTTGGGCCACCAAATCACCAACAGGGGTTGGTTGTTATTCAATTATTGTCTCCACATCACATACACGCGCTGGTCTCGTCGCTCAAGCAAAGCCCGGGTCCGAATCAACGCCTCCTCTACCTGCGCAGTGCCTTCTACGAGAAAGTAATTGCTGCTCACGGTTATTAAATCATTGTTTATGGTCACATTTGCATTCAGTGCAGCCCGAATATCCGCCACATTCCGGAAAGTGACCCTTTCACGTTGGGCCAGCAATCGCTGAGCATCGCTGAAGCTCATTTCCTCTACTACTGCGTAAAGCACCTCGGCAGATGCAGTGTTGGCATTCACCGCACTGGCTTTGGGCAAAATGGCCACATAGGGCCGCAGCTGGTTCCAGGTTTCTTCAGTAATGCCGTATTTGCCCTGAAACTCTTCCCACCGCAAAGCGGGCTCAATGCGCGGGGCATTCGGATCAATGCCTTGTTCTTCAGGGTTGACCAGTTTGGGCATGAACATGGTGCTCAAGGTTTGAACCAACAAGTTTCGCTGGTCTGCAGGCACGCTCAGCAGGTCACTTAGTTTGGTAAAGCCTGCCAGCCACACCTGTTGGCGGGGGTTGTCAGCACCCAGGTTGCGAAGGTTGAATCGCCCTTGTGCATCTTCAATTCGCCCGGTCAATACTACTTCCCGATCATCACTGTCGGTGGCATTTTCTTCCTTGCGCATCAAGCCTTCGTTGATGCGGCTTTCAGCCAAGGGCACTGCCCAAGGTTCGGTCAATGTGTCGGTGGTGGACACTCTTGCGTCTTCGCGCAAAATAACCCTGGCCCAATCCACACCGCTGCGGCTAACCGCATCGGCCTGGTCGCGTGCTGCTGCAACTGAAATGGTTTTTGCAGTGGCAAACAGGTTCCAGATCAAAGGGCTCACTGCCAATGTGCACAGCACCACGATGAACAATGCCATCACCACGGCCGCGCCTTGTTGTGGTCGAATTCGCGTTGATCTCATCAGTACACCCCACCCGTTAAAAACACCTGCGTCACGACCTGGTTGTTGGGTTGGGTCAAGCTGATTTCAACCGCCCGCACCAGGCTTCGTACCGCTTGTCCTTCAGTTGTTTCCGGTGTGCCCGGTGCTTCACCTTCGCCGCTTTCTGGCGGGCGCTGTGCCGGTGTACCGCTGTTCAGCTGCAATGCAGGTCCTTGTAATTCAAGGTCTGTGCGTTCTTGAACAACATGGTTGCCGAATGTCACAGGGCTGCTCCACCCGCCGGGTTCACGCAACAGGCGCACTTGCAGGCCCCGGGTGGCAATCGGGTCGCTGATCGAGGGTTGCTCCGGGTTTGGCTGGCGGCGTGCAATCCGAAGCAAATTGGTGCCGTCCAGCACCCATTCCACACGCTCCCGGTAGGCAGGTTCGCTGGTGTTGCGCTGGGTAAACTGAATCAGCAGCCCATTGCCGGTCACTTCAATCAAATCGCTCTCCGGGGTGGGCGTGTCCAGCGTCAACTCCAGCGCGTCAAGGTCTTTTTCGAACTGTGAAAAAACAGCGGCTACGGTTTGAATCTGCTCGTCCACCTCTGTAACGCGGTTGGCCGAACGCAATACTTCCTGCAAACCCTGCCAGGACAAAATCGAAATCACCGACACAATGCCCAATGCAATCAGAACTTCCAGCAGCGTAAAACCCTTGGCATTTTTATTCATGGCGCGCTGCTCAAGAAAATCACCAAGCGAGCCAGCTGGTTGCCTTGGTCGCCCTCGAAGGCGTCCAGCACCTGAATTTCCACCCGCCTGAAATTCGGGTTGGGAGTGTTGGAAATTTCCACCCGACATACAAATCGGAAATTGCCCTGTGGGCAGGATTGCTGCGCGGTTTGCGCACTCGGAAACACGCCGGAAACCCGAATGTAGTTGGCAGCATTTTTTGCGCTCCACTGCGCATACTGCCGCTTGATCATCTCGTCTTGCTGAATGTTCAAGTTGCCGGCTGCCTTCAGGCAGGCAATCAGGGCCACCGCGATAATGGTCATGGCCACCAGCGCTTCAATCAGGGTAAAACCGCGCTGCTGCTTCATAGGCTTTGGCTGGCCCTGTTCAGCACTGTGGTGCTGGGTTTGCTGACCTTGAATACACCACTGGCCTGGCTTTCCAGCACCACCTGCACTCGGTTGCGTTGAAGCACAATCGCCTGGCGTTTCAGGCCAGTCCTGCTTTCCAGGGTCAGGAACTTGTTTTCAAGGCCCTCGTTAATCAAGGTCACCTTGAAGGGGCCGTTGTCCCAAAGGCGGGGGCGCAGCAAGGGTTCCGTAGTCACTGGTACCCAGCGGCTGCCTGTGAATTCTTCGAAGGTGTAGCCCTCATCACCGGCTACAAAGCGAATGTCTTTGGATTTCAACAGAGATTCCTGCTGGGCAATGCGCAGCAGTTGCGACAGTTTTTTGGCGTCTGATTCCAGGTAATTGGAATCGCCGGGTGTGCCGCGCACCACAATAAGGCCGGCGGCGATCGACAATACGACGATCACCACCAGCAATTCAAGCAGGGTGAACCCCCGCTTAGAGGCTCCAGGAACCAATGTCGGCATTCACGCCCTCACCACCGGCTTTGCCATCTGCACCAAAGCTCATTACATCCACTTCGCCATTAATGCCAGGGCTCAAAAACTGATAGTTGCTGCCCCAAGGGTCAACCGGCAGGCGCGACAAATAACCACCTTGCTTGTAATTGCGTGGCACGGGTTCCGTGGTCGGGGGGGTCACCAGGGCTTGCAGCCCTTGTTCGGTGGTCGGGTAGCGGCTGTTGTCCAGGCGGTACAGGTTCAGTGCTTGCATCACCGAAGCTATGTCTTGCTTGGCCGCAACCACGCGGGCCTCGTCGGGACGTCCCATGATTTTTGGCACCACCAGCGTAGCGAGAATACCAAGAATGACTACAACCACCATGATTTCAATCAGGGTAAAACCCTTGTTTTGTTTTTTGCCTTGAAGCGAATTTAGTTTTTTCATAAACAACCGTAGAAAAGATCCAGAATTATCCTTGCTGAAGGTTACACCCATTTTATGAATATTTGACAGCAGCCCGCACCACCGTTGCAAGCCGCACAAAATCCCCCTGCTTTCGGGTAGTCAGTAAAACCTTTACCTTTGTCACGTAAATAGGGTCTTTCTTAGGTGTTCTTGCGTGCGCATACTTCGGATGTGGGCAACTCAAGTTGCCGACAACCCTTGAAGCATGGCTTAAAAACCGGTCACCCTCGCGGGTTGTCCGGTTTTTTTTTGAATCTGGCCCATCTTGCGGGTTATGATGCTTTCCAGTGAGTCACTTCCCTTCGCCCCATGAAACTTGCATTGAAAAAACCCGTTGCCCAGATCAGCTTGTCACCAAGACTCGTTCAGGGATTGAGAATGGTGTTGTGGTTGAGCACAGTGGGGCTGGCTGTGTGGGTGTTGATCAAGTTGTTCGCGCCTGCGCCTGTGGTTGCACCTGCCATGCCTGCTCAGGCCTCGGCGAATTATCAAATCGACCAGTCGCCTGAAGCGCGGCTGATGGGCGTTGAAACCGCGGGCGGTCTTACGCCGCCCTCTGTGAATTTGTTGGGCATTTTTGCCAACAGCGAAGGAAAGGGTGCAGCGGTCATGTCAATCGAAGGGCAGCCTGCACAATCCAAGCGTGTGGGCGACGAAGTCGCCAACGGCTGGACTCTCGAAGAAGTGGGCCCAACCTTTGCAGTCATGCGTCGCAGCGGGCAGCGTCATCAGGTCAACTTGCCTATTCTTGAAGCAGATCCCAATTTGCTGCGCCGCGTGCCTGCCAGCAGTTAAGTGCCCGTGCCAATCAGGGTTTGGGTCAAGGCTTTGCCGTCGGCATCCTGAATTTCTATTTTTGCAGGCTGCCAGTTCAAATCTTTGGCATACCAAATGCGCACAACTTCATCGCCTGCGTCCTCAGGTTTGGTTTCAAATTGCAGGGTGCTCACCCGGCGTTCGCCTTTGCCCAGGTCCAGGGTTAAATCTTCTGTTTTCTTCAGAACAAAAACCTCATTGCCCACGCGCCCGGTGCTCATGACCCGCATGGGCAATGTTTCGCCCGTTTTCAGGTCAGCGTTGCAGCGTAAACGCGCAGCAATCTGATAAATCATGCTGATTCGGTCCTGCAGCCCTTTTTCATAGGGTGCAGACTCGCCATTGCGCTTGAATAGCACCTGCTGCGTTTCCGCATTCAGCATGCTTTCAGCCACTGGCTTTTTGCCACGTTGCTCGGCGTAGTAAAGGGGGGTTAAGCCCAATTGTGCATCCACCAGCCCTTCACTTTTCTGGGTTAACTGGCCCGAGTACAACAAAGCCAAAAAGCCTTTGGCCTGTGAAGTAGATTCAAGTTTGTACTGCGTACCGGCCACCCGCATTTTGTGAGTACTAATGGCCAGTTCGCCAGGAATTTGGCTGTGAGTCAGCGAGAACCTCAGGTCTGAATCAATCACCTGTTTGCCCATGCCTCTGCAAGTGGCATCAGCGGCCCAAGTGCTGCCGACGCCGCTCAGGCCGAGCAAGGCGACAGTGCTGATTTTGATTATTGTTTTTTTGGTCACATTCATCGCTTTACGATACCTTCCAGATAACCTTCGTCTTTGTTGAAAATGCTGAGGCACTCTCGCCGGGGTATTTTGCCCAGTTGTGCAGCAGACACATGCACCCATTTGCCAAACTCCAGAATCAGTTGATCAAATTCACATGGCAATTGTGCAATGGCCAATGCCAAATCGCAGGGGCTGCCGAATTCAGGGCATACCAAATCGGCCGCCAGCCCCATGCAGTGCTGCGAGTTGGGCACACCGCCCACTTTCTCATTCAAGGCATGTGCCCTGAAACCACTGTTAATCTTTAACGCACCACTGCGAATATTCAGGGACCTTTGAATATCACCCAGCAAAGCAGAAAGCCTGCTGAGGTTTTCAAGCAGCTCTGGCGGGCAAGTGTTGTCTAGACCGCACCGCAGTGCGGTGTCAGAATGACACAAGGTATCCTGACAAAATTCGGGATGAAAACTCAACTTCAGGTCCATTCGTTTTGCGCATTCGTTATATTCGTCGTCCCCATGCGGGCTTGTCCGGCAAAGTGTATTTGCTTGATCTTGACAATACCCTGCACCATGCATCCACCCACATTCTGCCCGAGATCAACCGGCAAATGACACGCTATCTGGCTGAACACCTGGCGTTGGACCCCCAGCAGGCCAGCGAGTTGCGTACCCAATACTGGCTTCGCTATGGTGCAACTTTATTGGGCATGATGCGCCATCATCAAACCAACCCGCACCACTTTTTGGCCAGTACCCATCGTTTCGAGGGCTTGAAAAAATTGAGTTCTCGCCATGGTAGCGTGCCCCACCGCCTGGGCAAACTGACTGGCCTGCGCATTATGCTGACCAATGCACCCCGCGCTTACGCTGTGGCACTGTGCAAGGAAATGGGTTTGTACCGGCACCTGCATGCCGTAATTGCGATTGAAGACATGGTGGTTCACCAAACCTGGCGGCCCAAACCAGCCAATATTTTGTGGCCAAATCTGAAAACCCAGTTAAAAGGCAAGCGGGCTTTGTTGGTAGACGACACCTTCGGGCACCTGGAGCAAGCTGCCAGGCACGGCATTCAAACCAGCTGGATCACCTTTCCTGGTTTGGGGTTCAAGCCCCGGCAACTCACCGGCAAGGTTAAACACCGCATTCGGCAGTTTGAAGCCATACGCACCGCAAAATTCTAGCCATTGCACACAGTGCACTTGGGGTCTTTGCGAATTTTCATTTTCGTGAATTCGCAACTGCGCGAATCGTAAATTTGCAAGGTGCTGTACATGGGTTGTCCAAAGCCAGCCAAGATTTTCAGCGCCTCGCTGGCTTGCAGCGTGCCAATCACGCCTGTCAGCGGCGCAAACACGCCCATGGTGGCGCAACGCACTTCCGATACATCGTCCCCTTCCGGGAACAGGCAGTGGTAGCAGGGCGCTTGCGGATTATTCAGTTCGAACACGGCCAACTGGCCGTCCAACCGAATGGCCGCGCCAGAAACCAGTGGCTTGCCGAACTTCACACAGGCACGGTTCACGGCGTGGCGGGTTTTGAAGTTGTCGCAGCAGTCCAGCACCACATCCACTTTCGCAACCAACTGCTCCAGTTCTTCACCTTCAAGGCGGTGCGCAATGGGCACAACCGTGCTGCACGGGTTCAGTTCATTCAAGTGGGTTTTGGCCGATTCCACCTTGGCCATGCCCACACGCCCTGTGGTGTGCAGCACCTGGCGTTGCAGGTTGGTCAGGTCGACTTCATCGTCGTCTGCGATATAAATTGTGCCCACGCCCGCACTGGCCAGGTACAGCGCACTGGGGCAACCCAGGCCACCTGCACCCACTACCAGCACTTTGGCACTGGCAATGCGCGATTGGCCCTCAATACCGATTTCATCCAGAAGAATGTGACGGGAGTACCGAAGTAACTCCTCGTCATTCAAGTCTCTCAGTTCCACGTTCAAGCCGTTTTCGGGGCGGCTTACTTGGCTGACTTGGCCGTTTGTGCAGCCTTGCGGTTTTGCACCACGGGCTTGCCTTTCAGGTAATTCAGGGCTTGTTGCAATTGATAATCGTCTTTTTCGCCGAACACAATCGGCTTCATGTCTGCGTTCTTGTTGCTGTCCGAATTCTTGGAGCTCGGTGTTTCTTCGCCCTTGTCGTTGCTCAGGTGTCGGGTCAGGTCCGCTTCGCGAACACGCTCAACAATGTCACCTTCGGGAGTTTCGGTCACCACATAATCAGGTTCAATGCCCTTGGCCTGAATGCTGCGGCCATTTGGCGTGTAGTAACGTGCCGTGGTCAGCTTGATCGCCGTGTTGTTGTTCAAAGGCAATATGGTTTGTACCGAACCCTTGCCGAAGGTTTGTGTGCCCAACACCTTGGCGCGGCCATGGTCTTGCAGTGCACCTGCCACAATTTCCGACGCAGAGGCCGAGCCGCCGTTCACCACCACAATCATGGGCACGGTTTTCGCAATCGGGCTCAATTCTTTCAGGTAGTCTTTCTCGCGGCCACGCAGGTAATCTTCAGGGCCTGCCACCAGCTTGCGTTGGGAGTCTTCGGTACGTCCATCGGTAGATACCACCAAGGTGTTTTGGGGCAAAAAGGCGGCGCTAACGCCTACTGCAGCATTCAGCAAGCCACCCGGATCGTTGCGCAAATCCAGCACCAAGCCTTTCATCGGTGTTTTGGCCTGCAGGGTGTTGATGGCCTTTACCAGGTACTCACCGGTGTGTTCTTGAAACTGCGTAATGCGCACGTAACCAATGCCATCGTCCAGCATCTTGGATTTCACGCTTTGCACCCGAATTACATCGCGAATAATTTTGACCTCGATTGGCTTTTCCACGTCCTTGCGCAGCAAGGTCAGGCGAATCTCGGTTTTTGGTTTGCCACGCATCAAATTAACCGCATCGGACAAACTCATGCCTTTGGTGGGCTTGTCATCGATTTTCACAATCAGGTCGCCGGCCTTCACGCCAGCTTTCGCGGCGGGGGTGTCTTCAATCGGCGAAATCACCTTGACAAAGCCGTCCTCAGTACCTACTTCAATGCCCAGGCCGCCAAATTCACCTTGCGTGCCCACGCGCAGTTCTTTGAACGCTTCTGCATCCAGGTAGCTGGAGTGGGGGTCCAGGTTGGCCACCATGCCGCTGATGGCACCGTTGAACAACTTGTCATCGCCCACGGGTTCCACGTAAAAACTCTTGATTGCGCCAAATACCTCAGTGAACTGACGCAGCTCACTCAATGGCAAGGCCTCGGGCTGCTGCCGTTGGGCCACCGCGCTAATACCCACGCTGACCAACACGCCGGCCACTACACCGACTGATACCAAACTGATTTGTCGCAATTTTTGACGCATAATTCCTACCGACCTTTGGTCCACGAAATAGGATCGAAGGGTTGTCCCTGATGCCTTAGTTCAAAGTATAAACCTGTATCAAGATTACCACTGCTGTTACCAGTTTCTGCAATGGTGTCACCCGCTTTCACGGAATCCCCTGATCTTTTCATTAATTTACCATTGTTGCCATAAACGCTCAAAAACTGGTCGCCATGGTCAATAATCACAATTTCGCCGAATCCTCGCAGCCATTCCGAGAACACCACGCGCCCCGTCGCAACCGCCCGAACCGCTTGCCCCGCCTCGGTGGCAATAAAAATCCCCTTCCAGGACGGGCCTTGCCCGTCTTTTGATCGCGTTTGCCCAAACTGGCCTGCCACCGTGCCTTGCACTGGCAGCACCAGCCGACCTTTCAGTTTTGCAAACTCACCCGTACTGGGCATGGGGGGAGGGGGGGAGTAATCCGGTTTGCTGGGGGCCTTCCCCGTTGATTTGGGTGAAGAGCCAGACTGAGCCTGTTGTTTCTGCTGCTGCGCGGCCAATGCCTGTTTGCGTTTTGCCTCTTCAATGGCGCGGGTCAATTCGGTGATCACATTGCTCAACCGTGCTTCATCACGTTGCAGGCGCTTGCGCTCAAGCTCCTGGTTTTTCAGCTTCGAGTTCAAGTCAGCGATCAACTGGTTGCGCTCCTCGCGCTGAGCCACCAATTCCCGCTGGCTCTTGTTTTGATCCGCAATTGTGCTTTCAAGTCGCTCCTGCTTTTTCTCAAGCCCCAATCGAATGGACTCGAGTTCACGGGCTTGCGCTGCTTGCTGCGCAGCCAAATCACGTTCCGCGGCTGAAATTCGTTCATACCAGTAACTTTCCCGCGCAGCCTCGCTGGCGGACTTGCCTGCCAACCATGCTTGTGTTGGGTTCACTTCCACGCGGCGATATTGGTTGCGCATCACCTCGGCCAAGCGCGCCTGGGTGCTCTCCAGGTCTTTTTGAAGTTGGGCTTCTTCCTGGCTCAACTTTCGGATGTCTGTTTCCAGCGCATCCCGATCCTGGTCAAGGGCTTTCAGGCGGGTCTGGGTTTTTTCAAGCCGTTGCTCAAGCAGGCCAAGCGCTTTGGCGGCCTGTTTTTTCTCACCGCTGGTTTCATTGATTTGTTTTTTCAATGCATCCAGTTTTCGGCGTACTTCGTCGCGTTCCTGCTTCACACCTGCCGGGTCGCGCACACTGCTTTGCGCCCAGGCGGGCTCGCTGGCATTCAGGGCGAGCATGGCCAGCACAAGGCCAAGCCCCCCACGGGTAGAACAAATCAACCTTGAATAGTTACGCACCTGTATTTACTTGGCCTTTCCCTGGTTTTTCACGGCAGCCATGGCCGCTTCAATTTCGGCCTGGTTGCCAAGGTAGTAACTGCGAATAGGCTTCAGGTTTTCGTCCAGCTCGTACACCAAGGGGCGTGCGGTTGGAATGTTCACCTGCAAGATGTCTTCCTCGCTCAGGTTGTCCAGGTACTTGATCAGCGCACGCAATGAATTGCCGTGCGCCGCAATCAATACCTTCTTGCCAGCTTTGATGGCTGGGGCAATGCCGTCTTTCCACAAAGGAATTACGCGGTCAACGGTGTCTTTCAGGCATTCGGTGAGTGGAATTTCCTCGGGTTTCAGCCTGGCATAGCGGGGGTCATTGCCGGCAAACCGGGGGTCATCCACTTTCAGAGGGTTGGGTGCAATGGCGTAGGCACGTCGCCAAATCAACACTTGTTCTTCACCAAACTTGGCAGCAGTTTCTGATTTGTTCAGGCCCTGCAAGTCGCCATAATGGCGCTCGTTCAGGCGCCAGGCGTGCACCACGGGCAGCCACATCTGGTCCATTTGGTCCAGGGCAATCCATAAAGTGCGAATGGCACGTTTCAAAACAGACGTGTAGGCCACGTCAAAGCTATAGCCCTCGGCTTTCAGCAGGTCGCCTGCCTTGCGGGCTTCCTCTCGGCCTTTGTCTGTCAGGTCCACATCGGCCCAACCGGTAAAGCGGTTTTCAAGGTTCCATTGGCTTTCGCCATGGCGCATCAATACGAGTTTGTACATGTTTGTGGCCTTTAAGTTGCTGTCTAATTAGGCAAACCTCCATTTTAGCCTCGATTCAAGGGGATATAATGACCAATCCATCAAGACCCACTCATTGCAGGATTTATGTCGCAGGAATTTCTGATTCAAAACAGTTGGCTTATCGCCTTGGCCTTTGGTTCTGGCCTCATGTTGATTTGGCCAATATTGACCAAAGGTGGTGGCACTCGCGTCACCGTGCCCCAAGCCACACTTTTAATTAATCAAAAGAAGGCGGTCCTGGTTGATATTCGAGACGATGACTTCGTCAACAACTCGGGCGTTGTGCCCAACTCCAGGCGCATGGCCATCAAAGACCTGAAAGAAAAGGCGGGCACCCTGGCAAAAACCAAGGAAACTCCCTTGATCGTGTTGTGTCAAACCGGCGCACGTTCCGGCGCAGCCGCCACCGTGTTGAAAGCGGCTGGTTACACCGACGTGTTTGTTCTCGACGGTGGCCTGAATGCCTGGAAAGAAGCAGGCTTGCCGGTTAAAAAGGTTCAAGACGCCGCAGATGCTGCGCCCAAAACCAAAACACCCAAGGCCACCAAGCAGGTTGCCAAGTAAAAGCAAACCCAGTTGCAGCAAACTCAGTAGTCAAGGAATTCACATGAGCAATATTCAAGCCCCTGTTCGCATGTACACCAGCGCGGTGTGCCCTTTTTGCGTTCGTGCTGAACGCTTGTTGAACGAGCGCGGTGTGCAGAATATCGAGAAAATCCGGGTTGATCTCGACCCATCCCAGAAAGAAAAAATGATGGCCGAAACCGGCCGCCGAACCGTGCCGCAAATTTATATCGGCAGCACACATGTGGGCGGCTGTGATGACCTGTTCGACCTCGACCGTGCTGGTAAGCTTTTGCCATTGTTGGGGCAGCCCGGCTAATTTCATTCAAACCTTATTCATTCAATCCATAGGAGCCAGCAAATGGCCGAACAGAATTCAGAAGCAGTGTTTCAAATGCAACGCGTCTACATCAAAGACGCTTCTTTGGAACTGCCCAACGCACCGCAAATTTTCCTCGAGAAAAACCCGCCCAAAATTGAAGTGGCTGTGGATGTGGGCGCACAACGCTTGGCCGAAAACATTTTCGAGTCTGAGGTGACAGTAACGGTGACCGCCAAAATCGACGAGAAAGTGGCTTTTCTGGTGGAGTGCAAGCAGGCCGGTATTTTCGAAATTTCAAATGTGCCTGAAGAGCAGTTCGATCCTCTGTTGGGCATTTTGTGTCCCAACATGATCTACCCCTACTTGCGCGCCAATGTGGCCGACCTCATTACCCGCACCGGCTTTCCACCTGTGCATTTGTCCGACATCAACTTCGAACAGTTTTACCAGCAGCGTTTGGCAGCAGCCCAAGAGCAGGCCGCCAAGCAAAACGGTTCCGGCATCATTACCACCGCGTAATTGGCGGCGCGCATGAACATCACCGTGTTCGGTGCAGGGGCGTGGGGCACCGCAGTGGCTGCCCACATGTCCTATGTGCATGATGTGGTGTTGTGGGGGCGCGATACTGCTGTGCTGCAATCCATTGCCAGCCAGCGCGAAAACCCGCGTTACCTCGCGGGTATCAAGCTTTCTCCCACACTGAAAGTACAGGCTGATTTTTCGGCCGCAGCCCGGCACGCGCTTGGCCAACCCGACGCACTTTGGGTGCTGGGCACGCCCATGGGCGCGTTGCGCCAAACACTGTTGCAATTGCTTGAAATTGCGCCCATGGAGCAATGGCCTGCGCTGGTGTGGTTGTGCAAGGGCTTTGAAGTGGGCACTGGCCAAATGCCGCATCAAGTGGTTGAGGAGGTGTTGGGCAGGCACTATGGCGGTGCGCTCACCGGCCCTTCATTTGCAGCCGAAGTGGCGCGTGGCTTGCCCTGCGCACTCACTGCTGCCAGCGCGGACGAGCCCACCCGCCAAGCCATGGTGCGTGCTGCTCACCATGCCGCCTTGCGTGTTTACGAGCTTGACGACCTGGTGGGCGCTGAAGTGGGTGGCGCGGTTAAAAACATCATGGCGGTGGCTACTGGCATTTGCGATGGCATGCAATTGGGCCTGAATGCCCGTGCAGCGCTGATCACCCGCGGCATGGCCGAAATCAAGCGCTTGGCCGTGGCCTTGGGTGCCCAGGCGGAAACCCTGAATGGGCTTTCCGGTTTTGGTGACCTCATACTCACCTGCACTGGCGATTTGTCTCGCAACCGGCGCGTGGGCTTGATGTTGGCTCAGGGCAAGTCACTGGACACCATTCTCAAAGAATTGGGTCAGGTTGCCGAAGGCGTGAAGTGTGCGCCGGTGGTCAAGCAGCTTGCCGCGGAATTGGGGGTTGATATGCCGATTACGGCAGCGGTAAATTCTGTGCTATTCGAGGGTTTGAGCCCCGGAGAAGGCGTGATGCGCCTGCTGTCGCGCGAAGCCAGGTCTGAAGACGCTGAATGATCGTTGCTGTTTGTTGTCCACTCGGCGTGGTTGCTTGTGCCGCATAGGACAGGTGACTAGGGAGCTAAACTTGAAGGGTCACCGCTGCCCGAAAACTTGGCATTTCGGCTTGTCGTCTTGAGCCTGCACTAAGCCAAGCCCTCCAAAAGTA